>QWCH01001230.1_pt1 | contig 69964 bp, 67 predicted proteins | sample 1972671 | NCBI WGS metagenome assembly QWCH01 (sample SAMN09866713, study PRJNA288562) | Human gut metagenome isolate term3_stool, whole genome shotgun sequencing... | isolation source: gut | host: Homo sapiens | place: USA: California
TAGGGGGTACAAAACGAAACGGGAAAGTTATAATATAGGGTTTTAGTGATATAATATATTGATATAGCGATAGTTGTATAAAGTATGGCCCATGTAAATAATCAAAACGAAATGGGAAAGTACTTTACATCCACATTACATTTACACTACATTCGAGAACTGTTTAAACGCTTTTGCACAAAATAACTTTACTTCGGAGTTTAAAGACGGAAATATCTTTTTGTTCGTGAAGTAGAGAAAAAGATAAAATCACGGGAAAGCCGTTATGAAGCCGATTCTGTGGCTTTGTGGCGGCTTTTGTTTGTTGAATAATGTTTGGATCAAGGAGGGGGAAATAGCGAGGCTTAAAACGACGTATTCGAGGTCGAAGTGTAGGCGTATTACATTTGGATTAAAACACCAAATGAATCCTTGCGGCGAGTTTGCACGGACACTTGGACGGACACTTTGGACGGACACTTTTTTTGTAAACCAAAACGAAAATGCGGGTTTGGACGGACATTAGGACGGACACTTTTAACATGAAAAAAGGAGTTTTCAAATACACAATATACCCCAAAACGGTATTCAAACAGCAATTTTAAGCATTTAAAGTACCACAAAATACGGTTTGAGGTGGTACAAAATGCCACGAAATTAGTTTTTAAAATAGCTTTTTTAACGATGCAAACGCCTAATACATAGCTAAAAAGCAAAGCAAACACGGATAATACAACAATAAAAAATGTGCGTGAGGGCTTTATTCACGGGAAAAGCCGGATTTTACGCCATATTTATGCGTGTATGTTTTAGTTTTTATCTGTTATTTGTTTAAGCGGGCACCGGCAGAGGTCGCACGGTTGGTATGCGGCAAAGAGCTTCCGGTAGAAACATTCTCTGCAACGTCCCCAAAATCGGACCCTTCAGATTCTAGTTGGTGCAGACGCTCTTCCAAACGGGCATTCTCTTTCAATAACTCCTCGACCCTTCTATCTTTTTCTATATACATTTTGTAATATGCAGATGCTTCCCCCAGGGAGTCCTGTAACATTGATGATGGTTCTATCAATGGTTGTTCGAGGTGAAGCATGGTTCCCCTGCCTGTAAGAAGCCAATCTGCGTCAACATCGAGATTTTTCACGATTTTTTCTAATACATCATGTTTTGGTATAATTCCTTTTATATACCCTCTGATGTTTGCTTCGCTTGTATTTATTAATGAGGCAAATACTGTATTCTTTCCATTGCCAAAATAATCAACAAGCGAGGCGATTCGTTCGTGAATTGTCTCGTTTTTGTTCATTTTTTCTTAGTTTAAACGTGATTTATTTCGATAAACTCTTGCTTGCGTCGAAATATCTCACGATATTTGCAAGGTCTTAACACGGTTAAGACGGGGTAAATATACGGAAAAGTATCTGTATGACAATGATCGGAAAAAGTTACAACGGAAAAAAAATTACATTATGGCTATAAAACAACAAATACTTTTACCCACGTCGGTAAAAAAGGAGATGATAGAGACCTTCAAAACCACGAAGGAAACATTATGGGCGGCCCTGAATTTTGTAACAAACAGCAGCTTCGCTAACTTGCTAAGAACAGCAGCTTATGAACGAGGTGGTGCTCTTTATACCGGCCCGAAATACGGGGATGATTTTATCCCGCAATGCGAAACAACGTTTGAAACAGCGGCACGCATGATGATACAGTCATTCGGGCATGGTGTACGGTTGGTGGCGAACCTCGCGAACGGGGAAGTCGCTTTTTATGTTGACGGGGACCTTAAAACAACTTACGAGAACGCTAGCGTCAAGGAATTTGGCGAAATACAAATGATGGCGCAAGATTTAGCTGACGAGTTATCCAGGGTTTAAAATGAAAGTCATGGAATATTATAATAACATGCTTTGCGTAACGGTCGACGAGTTGACTTGTTCTTATGAAGGGGAACAAGTCATGAGCCGGGCGAATTACGACAAGTTATGTGCCCGTAATCGCTTGAGCGTGGCCCGCAACGCGGGAGGGTTCGGCGTCTACGCTCTTGTTGTATATTCCTCTCTCCCGGCTCGTTTCCGGGAACGCTTCGAGGCGATACACGGGGACCCGGAAGAGATTCTAAAACAGGAGAAAATGGAAAAGAAAGTATTGATTATAGACAAGGCGGCACGAGATTTCTACATGACACACGTGCTGCCTAACGGTAAAATACTTGTCGACTCAAAGATCGACGAGTACACGACAAACGCCTCCGTGTTAGGTTTAGTTATCACGGCATTGAATGAACGCATGGCGAGGGTCAAGGCCCTGGGTGGTGGTATCCCCCGGGACCTGTGGCATAAGGCGCTGGATTTATCGGAATCTTACCGCAAAGATTACTCTCATACCTTACCGGACAGGCTTCGAGGTTTTCGTGACAAGTTGAATGCGTTCAAACGTGACGGGTATGTCGCCCTGATCAGCGGCAAGGACGGGAACGAGAATACCCTCAAAATAACAGAGGAGGCCGGGAACCAGATTATAGCGTTGAAACGCTCTCGAGTTCCCGTTTACAATAACTCGCAGATATTTCACAAGTATAACGAGATCGCTCTAGAGAAAGGGTGGAAACCGTTAAAAAGTATGACCTCGTTACTCACGTTCCTGGAGCGTCCCGAGGTCAAGCGCTTGTGGTATGATGCCGTTTACGGGGAGCTGGCCGCGGCACAAAAATACACGCGTAAGCACAAGACGAAACTTCCCGAGCTCCGGGACGCTTTATGGTACGGTGATGGCACGAAGATAAACCTTTATTACAAGGCCTATGTCGGTGGTAAACTTAAGGTTTTCACGACAAGTGTTTACGAGGTTATGGACGCGTATAGTGAAACGCTACTAGGGTACTATATAAGTGATAACGAAAATTACGAGGCCCAGTACAATTCTTTTCGTATGGCTATCGAGACAGCGGGGTGTTGCCCGTTTGAGGTCGTGGTGGATAATCAAGGAGGGCATAGAAAACTCGAGGCCTCTCAATTTTTCGAGAAAATATGTCATGTTTTCCGCTTCACGGCTCCTTATTCGGGGCAAAGTAAAACGATCGAGAGTGCATTCGGAAGATTCCAGTCGCAGGTACTACATCGTGATTGGCGGTTCACCGGTCAAAATATCACCGCGAAAAAAGAGAGCTCCCGCCCGAACATGGAATTTATCGAGGCGAACAAGGAGTATCTCTATACTTTAGACGAGTTGAAGGTGGCTTACGAGAAAGCAAGAAGCGAGTGGAACAATGGAAAACATCCCGGTACCGGTATTCCTCGATTGAAAATGTATGAAACTTCCGAGAACCCGAGAACAAACAAGGTGGATCAACTGGACATGGTGAAAATGTTTTGGTCCATCACGAAAAATCCCGCGACATTCACGGCCTCGGGGATCACGATCGAGGTCGACACGAAAAAATATACTTACGAGGTACTAGGCCCCGACAAACTACCCGATCTCGATTTCCGCCGGGAGCATACATTTAGACAATTTTACGTGATGTATGATCCGCGGGACATGTCACGAGTTCGCCTTTACACGAAAGAGGTCAACGGCATGAGGTACGTGGCGACGGCCGATCCCTATTTCGTTGTACATCGTGCTATCCAGGAACAACAGCCGGGAGAGATGGAATTTATCCGGCAGGTGGAGGCACGTAATAAACAGGAGCGGTTGAATATTCAGGTGGCCGCCACGGAGCTGGAGATGAAACACGGGGTCGCTCCCGAGCAATTTGGGCTAAGGCGACCGAAGTTAAAGGGGATCAGTGCGTCCGCCGCCGAGAATATCATGGACACGGCTATCAAGCAAAATAAACACGAGGAAGTTATTGACACGGGAGTACTTCAAAAGGCGGTAAGTAATTACACGTACGATCAGGCCGCGATGTTTGACAAATTATAAAATAAAGAATATATGACTATCACAGAAGAAAAAAAAGAGGAAATACGCGATATGCTAGAGGCGTATTGCGATAGATTCGGGAGTAGAAACGCGGCGGCTCAAAGCCTTAGGAACGTGAGCGCCTCGACCATTTCATCTCTTTTGCACAAGAAATGGGAAAATATTTCGGACGCAATGTGGAGAGGTGTTCACTCGCAGATCGCTGATGTAAAAACATCTTCTGACTGGGAAATCGTCGAGACCCCAACCGTGAAAGACGTTTACTTCTGCCTTCAGAATGCCCAGGAAGAAAAGAGTGTAACTTGGGTCACGGCACCGGCCGGTAGTGGCAAAACGGTAACTGCCGAGTTGTACCGTGGGGACCATAAAAACGTGATTTATGTTTTGTGTGACGAGGACATGAAAAAATCCGACTTCGCTCACGAGTTAGCCCGGGCGGCCGGTATAAGGATAAACACGCAAAAACGAGCCCGGGACAAAGTGATGCAGGTAATTGATGTTATCGCCGAAATGGAAAATCCACTTATTATTTTTGACGAGGGAGACAAGCTGAACGACAATATCCTTTATTATTTTATAACTCTCTATAATCACCTGAAAGACAAGTCCGGCATCGTTTTTTTATCGACATCTTACATCCAAAAACGCATGTCAATCGGGCTACAATACAACAGGAAGGGCTACCAGGAAATCGAAAGCCGGATCGGGCGTCGTTTTTACAAGGCGGAGGAGCCATCGGCAAATGACGTTTACGCTATTTGCATGGCGAACGGGGTGACGGATCAGGCGTCAATAGACCTGGTCATAAAGGATGCGAGCCTTTGTGCGTTTGATCTTCGACGTGTTGATAAAAAAGTGAGGGCGTTAAGAAAAAAACAGCGTTTAAAAACCATTTAAATACTAATCAAACGACCATGAGGCAGGCTGAAATATCCCCCGAAAAAAAGAAACGTAGGCGAGCGTTATCCGTGTCAGAAGTATTACGAATGAAAAAAAAGGTAATACCCCTGACCGGGGCCTGGTATGAAGCGTTTGGAACCCCGGAGTATTATGGTGTTTGGTTCGTCTGGGGTAACTCGGGGAACGGGAAGAGTTCGTTTGTCATGGAGTTATGCGCGGAGCTTTGCAAGTTTGGGAAGGTGATATTTGACAGCCTGGAGGAAGGTACGGGCCTAAGCCTACAAAACACCTTACGCAGGCTGAACATGATCGAGACGAACGGGCGCTTGCAGCTTCTTGACTGCGAACCTATCGAGGAATTAAGCGAACGACTACTGGAGCGTAAGAGTGCCGATTTCGTGATCGTGGACAGCTTCCAGTACACGCAGATGACATACAAGGCTTACTTGAAATTAAAGGAGAGGCACCGGAATAAACTACTGATTTTTATTAGCCAGGCAGATGGGAATAGTCCTTCAGGGCGATCAGCCAAGAGCGTGATGTACGACGCTTCGCTGAAAATTTGGGTCGAGGGGTACCGGGCGTTTAGTAAAGGTCGATTCTTTGGCGATGTCGGGCATTACACGATATGGCCGGAAGGTGCGTCAACCTACTGGGGAGAATAATAAATAACCCAAAATAAATAATTATGAAATCATTATCGGCGTTAAAACAGGCGTTTAGCCTAAAAAGTAGTAAAGACCTGGAGAAAAAATTTTCCCCGGGGGACTTGGCCCGTGTTATCGAGGCAATGCAGGAATATGCCGCGGCGAAAGCCAGGGAACAACGAGTTATTTGCCAGAAAGAACTCGACCGGGCCTACACGGAAGATCGTGAAAACTTGAACATGGCCCCGGTAATAACAGAAATGTTTTTACTGGAGACTTTAAAAGAATGTGAAACCCCTGAACTTGACTAAAATGAGCAAAATTGACGAAGTATTAATTATTAGCCCGGTCGTGGTCCCCGGGAGCCTGGTCGAGGAGTTGGTAAGCAAAACGCGCGAGTGTAGTTATTGCGGCGGAAGAGGACACTTTTTAGAGCCGATCGGTAAAGACGAGAGCCTAGAAATAGACTGCCCGGTCTGCAAGGGAACGGGGCTGCTACAAGCTAAAATAACGATATGCTGGACCCCGGGTAACGGTGTATCTCCGGATCAAAAGGAGCCCCTGGAGATTATTCACGAACAAGGTCGTGTTTTTAATTTCGACGAAATCGCGGACTACGAGGAAATGACGAAGTTGGAATATATAACGACTCGTGTCATCCAGGCGATGCTATCAAACAAGGCGTTACTTGTGAATGTTGATAGGCAAACAAACCAAAACGGGGATATCGCCCGAGAACTGATGGTATCGGAAGCCGTGAAATGGGCCCGGGTTATAACGGACAAATGCAAGGAGGAACAAGCATGAAAAAGGTAAAAAATTTCGCTCGTTTCTATGCCTTGTTTAAACGTTTACCCGGGAGCCCGGACAAGGAGGAGCTCGTGTTAACCTACACGAAAAATCGCACGTCATCCCTGCGGGATATGACCGAGGCCGAGTACGACGCGATGTGTGACGATCTACAGCAAACCATAGACGGAACCACGGCCTCGTTTAGCAGGGTAACGGAATTAAAGAAACACCGGTCCAAAGTGTTATACTGGATTCAAAAAAATGGAGTTGACACGACGGACTGGGACCGGATAAACGCTTATTGCCTGGACCCTCGTATCGCGGGAAAAGTATTTCGAGAGTTAACAATCCCGGAACTAGAGACCCTCGAACGTAAATTGAAGGCTATCGCCCGCAAAACAGGCTCCCCCAAGGTCGCACGGGCGAAGAAATCTTCCCCGGAGTATTACTTATCCCCTGAAGCACGGGAGTTGCTTAAAATCAATTTTTACCAGTTAAACTAGTTTGATATGAAAACAAAAAAGTTTGATGTTTACTGTAGGGTCCCCATATTCATGGTCATGCTACTGGAGGAGCGAATGAGGGAATTCGGGTTCCGCAATAAGGCGGAAATAATTTTATATATGGTTGAACGCTATATCGAGTGGAAAACCTCCAGGACGTGCTCGAAGGCTGTCCTGAAAATTTTTAGCGATATGCCACGCCACGTTGATAAAATAGTGGTTAAAGCTGATAGGGCCACTCTTATTTTCAAGATGGAGAGGGAGAAGTACGAGACTTTTACCCGCCTAATAATTGAGGACGGGTTCGACGCTCGAAATTATTTTATCATGGCCGTGATCACGGCCATGATAATCGCTCCCCCTCGCTTTTTAAGAGAACTAAGTGACGAGATAAACGAGTGTGGTATATCCCCGGTAAAAAAGGACAAGATGGACTTCACAACCTACGTGAGCGAATTGCAATATGATTTCTTGCGACAAAAGGCCACGAGCGCGAATCTAACGGTTCCCGGGTTGATTCGTCTCGCGCTAGGTGTATTTTTTCGTGTTAGTAACGGGGAGGCCTCTCTGCCGGTATCGGTTACTGACACGGTGCTCGAAGTCCTGGATATGAAGGGGAGTACCGTGAAGCGTTTTAACCGGGAGAGAACGGTACATCTTAACGTGACGGCGGAGGAGAAAGATAAAATATTCGATTTGATCCTGAAGTACCGGATCCCGGGAGCGAGGGAACTTACTCGACGGCTCGTGTTATTTTTTATAAAGAGTAATAATCTAACAGACGAGCGGGAGGATGATCCGGGGGAAGATGACAACGTTTTTAAAGATATAAACTTCGACCACATGGTTCGAAGGGACTACGCGAGAAGTATTTACAGTTTAAACTAAAAAACATGGAGAATTATTTAATCGAAATTTGTATGGCGTCAATCGTTGTAAACGTGGTGTTTTGCATCGTGACGATAGTGATGTTAGCGAGACACTACAGGAGGGCCCATGGGGAGTTCCTTGATGAAATGGACGACATCGAGGAAACGGCGGTCAGGTCGATCCGCTCCGCTTATCAAAAGGGAGTCGAGGAATGTATGAAGACTATCACGAGAGTGAACGGTATTAAAAATGAGGAGTAATTATGAAAGATTTTAGAAAAATGGTTTTGGATATGCGAGAGGCTCAAAAAGCCCTCCGCAAAAACTCCAGGAACGAAATCTACGAGAAGCGTGTCCGGGCTGCCGAGGCGGAGGTAGATAGCTTCTTGAAACAGCATCTCCGGGACGGCGAGAAGGGAACATTCAAGGGTAAGGTGAAGGACATGAGAGACACGCAGAAACTCTTTTTCTCGAGGAAACGGACGGATATCGTGAAAAAATTGCTCGGCATGGCGGAAAAAGATGTAGACGAGGAACTGAAAGGGTACGTCAAATCACAACAACAGCAAACTTTATTTTAAGAACATGAGGTACTTTAAGTTTAAAACAACATTGAAATTACAAGGTAATCCCGCGAGAAGTATCCAGGGACTAGCCTGTACGGAAAAACGTATCTCGAACGCTAAAATTACTGAAACGATTAATAGTAAGATTATGAATATCGTGAAACTTGATTTTTTAAGGAATGATACGCTCCCACGAGAAACTATTGATCGGATCAAATTTGAGACTAAAATTGAAAAAGTGAACTATAACTTGATCATGAATATTGACATGTAAATTTTACTATCCCGGCGTTATGATATGCACATGTCAGAATTGGCCAGCTGATGCCTACATAACACGGGATAGTTTATAAGAAAATAGGTTATGATTCAAGGGGTTTAGAAGAGTTTGAATAATATGAAACAATATGAATAAAAAAGACTTAGAGCTTTTTCAGAAAGCTATAAAAGACAAAGGTGGCATCCTATTACAAGCAGAAGAGTATAAATACGGGGATTTAGTTATTCCTTTTGCTGCCGAAATATTAGGTGTACCAGTCGAAGAACAAATATGTAGGGTGGTTCAGATACGTAAGGAAATTGGTGCGTTTGGTAGTGACTTTTTTCTTGTTAGACATGCGGAAGGTAGTCTGAGGGCCTGGGAAAATCAGCGTTTTTATAAAGTAAAGGAAAAATATGTCGACCAAATTGAGACTATTTATAATCGATATGATGCGATAGAAATAGACGATGATGAACCGGGTAAAAATGTCGGGTATAGATATCCGGGAGATGATGAATTTATAAAAGGCTTTATTATTCCTTCTCCATATTCGGAGGACCATATTACACCTATGAAAGCCTTACATACCCAGATAAAGGACGAGATTCAAAAAATTATTAATTCATAACGGAATTGGGCCATGACAATACATGAGTTTTTCCTACGGTTTAGATGCAATAAGGACGAGCAAATTATACTTCTTGAATTTTTAAGAGGAATCCGAATAAATCAAACAATTAAAGAAATTGATAAAATCAAACAAACGCTTAATCTCTAATTAAAATTTATATGAAAACATTTGAAGACATTTACAATGAGGCCATAGAAAAAAATGGCACTAATGCGGGAGAGAGTTTTGCTCTTGATATGTTCAAGGCCGGGCAGGACACGAGTATCGGGGACTGGCTAACGAGGGTTACGGATTGGGACGATTGCCTACAACTAGCGCAGTTCCTTTTAATTAAAGCAACACGCGAGGGCATTGATATGAACGCGGCCGAGTTAGTTTTATCCGTTACCATGAATCACAACGATTCAAGGTACCACGCACGCATGGCTATACAGTATTCCGAAGAGGGAGAAAAAACGCTGGAGGAAAAGGCTGGCGAGTTAGCCGACAAAATATTAGCCGGCACCGGTGATCTTGATACCCGGGAAAAACTTAAACGTGCCGTTCTGGCTGGCTTTAATCTTCACCACGAAGAATTTGATGATTAATGAATATAAAAACTACAAGTTATGAATTACAACGATTTAACAGAGGAACAAAAAGCTGAAATCCGGGCACAAATCGAGGCCGAGGATAAACAACGGGCCGCTAGGATACTGGAGAGCCGGGAGACATACAAGGAACTTGTCGACGACTTCGTGAGAAATAACGTGAAGAAGTTACAAAATCTTAGCAGCACGATGGTTGACGTGAAGCAGGAGGTATTTGCCGATGCCGATCGGCTGATCGACATGAAAGACGAACTTTACAAGACGAAAGCCGATCGACGTAGTAACACGTTCACGGCCCTGGACGGGAGCGCTAGTATTACCCTCGGGAACCGGGTAAACGAGGGCTGGGACGATACCGTGAACGAGGGGATCGCCAAGGTGAAAGATTACCTCGGGACCCTGGCAAGAGATGAAAATTCCGCGGCCCTGGTAGAAACCGTGATGAGCTTGCTGTCCCGGGATCGCAAGGGAAACCTGAAGGCGTCCAAGGTACTGGAACTCGAGAAACTCGCGATTAAAAGCCGTGACGAAACCTTCCTTGACGGTATAGCGATCATCAAGGCCGCCTACCGGCCGGCCCCGACCTGCCAGTTTATCGAGGTAACGATTCGAGACGAAAAAGGTAACAACGTGAAACTCCCGCTATCACTGGCGGCAATATAATTGTATCATGGATCAAGTAAAGGAATTATTTAGCCAAAAATTGGCTTACACTCTTAGGGTGCTGGACTCCTGTCAAACGCCGGAGCAACTGTCCGCCGTGAAACTTTGGGCAGAAAAAATCTTCATGGAAGCAGCCGATCAAGTACGTAAGAACGGGACGACCGGGGAGAAAAGATTCGCGAGTACATATAAATACCATGTTATCGGGCAAATGCGACAAAGATACATAGAGCGGCAGGCAGAAGTGAATGATCCGGGATTTAGAACCTTAGCCCGGGAAGTTCCTCTTCGGGTAGGCGTGTGCCGGAACTGCAACGGCACGGGTTTCGTTCAGGCTATAACGTGTCCTGACTGTCTAGGATCCGGGAGGGTAAAAGTTCGTTGCACCGTTATAACCAAAGTTCGGCCGTTTATCCCTGAAGAATGAAAGCCTCCGGTTAAAAATTAATCTCTAGTGAATACCTGTATTTTTACAGGTATTTTTTTTTGACGTGTGACATACATTTTCTCGCTTACTTGCTCCCGGGTATAATCCCGGGAGGCGTGTCCGTGATTTATTTCTTCGTCGTGATATCGTTTGCTTAACCCGGTTAATAAACGACTGTAAAACAGCTGTTTTTTTGACTTATCGAATGTTTTTACGGTGTAAATATGTATTTTTGTGTAAGATAAATCACCAGCATGACAAAAGGACGGAGTAAAGACTTGATAGCGAAAAGAAACGAGAAGCTACTGCGCCGGTATTACTACTGGACGGAGACACAACGCTTGCGCTTCGATGATGCCTTGAAAGTGCTTTCCGAGCAGGAATTTTTTATCTCCGAGGAACGGATCATGGCCATCATCCGTGAAAATTGTAAGAAAATCGAGGACATCGCTGTCAAGCCGGTACCCCGGGTTAAGAAGCCCAGGATAACGGCGATACAGCTTTCCCTGTTCACGGACGAGTGAGGGCACTTTCGTCATGACACGTGAATTGAAACACCGTCTCGTACACTTTTATCCCGCCCGGTAGCGAATAATCCGTGCTTTTCACCCTGATTAAAGCGCTCATCTCCCGTGAACTTCTAAACCCCTGGAGCGCTAAATAAACCCGCCTGTTCAGGTTCAGTCGCTCGCGGATTTTATCCGACGTCCCGGAGGAGTAATGGGTATCGTTATAACAGTCTATCGCCAGTTTGATCGTTACAGTACACACCCCTTTTTCCGCCCCCAGCCCCACGTGTTGCCAGTCGGCCTCGATATTGCCGATCAGCACGCACGGGAAAGTAACCGGGTACGTGTCCCCTTCAGTAATCAATTGCCCATAATCCTCGTCCACGAGTGAAAGTTCCGGCAGGCTTTCCGCGATCCTTTCCTGGATCGATAAAAATACATCTTCCATTTTCAAGAATTTAAAATTTTACGTGTTTCCATTTCTATCTTGTTCCCGATCTTCTCGTCCAGCTCCTTGCTCTCGCCCAGGAACTGGCGTTGTGGCATTTTAATATCAAGTTTTGTTTTTTTCGTGAGAGCCAGTCCTTTCCACTTGCTGGCCTCCGGGGACTCGGTATTTTCGCCCCCTCCCGTGTCGTTTCCCGCTTTCTTTTTGCCCCCTCCGGACTGGTAGTACTTCGCCCAGGCGAACCGCCGCATTTTAGCCGTAACGGTCGGGTGAAGATTCTCTCCCCAGTTATGGGCAGGGGCGTAAACAAGGTTATTGCTTATTTTCACCTTCCCGATGCCCGGGGTGTAATTAATCGAACCGAACAGCAGGTTCCGGCTACTTAATAACGTCCCGTAATTACTTCCGGCATCAGTTCCCCCGGAAGAGAGCCGCTTGGCTTGCTTCCACTTTTTCAGCCCGTTATTAACGAACCCCGACTTCCGGAAATTATCCTGGTAATGCGTTTTTGCCAGACGCCCGGCGTAGACGGGCATCTTTCTCCGGATCAGGTCGTCGAGTTCCTTTCTTTTCGCTTTAATTTGTCTCGTGAATTCTTTAATATCCATGTGGCCAGTTTTTAAAATATTTGTTGTACATTTGTATAAAATATAACTCCATGCAAAAGATAGATACATCCGTGATGTCAGGTCGTGATCTGTTTGATTACTACGCTTTCGATGGCGAAGACCTGGAATACCGAGAGACGTTACTCGCGGCATACACGGAGTTATCCGATGATCTTTTCCCCATGCTGGAACGATGCGAGCGAGAGGGGAAACGTATCGTTTTAAAACACGACAAGTTCCTACAGTCTGCCGGTGCCCTTGATTGCCCGTTTGATGTCGTCATCGCTTGAGCCCTTTTATATATTCCACCATCTCCGCGTATAATTCGGGCAGGTACTTTTTAAATACCTTGTTCCCGGCGAACGTGTTCTCGAAACAGTGCGCGATAAATTCTTTCTCTGCCATACCCGGGCTTTTGAAATAAGCCGTAGTATGTCCCTCCCCGTACTTCACGTTTAAGGCCTTTATCGTGTCCCTGGCTGCCACAAGCTGCTCGATCACGTCACTCTTCGTTATGCCTCTCCGGGTGAAGGTTTCGTCTTTCATCCGAACGATTTTCCTGTATAGCTCGGTTAATTTACTGTCGGCATAAGCGATCCTTGACATGCTAATCTTCGTGGTAAAGGTTTGAGATTCCCCGCTTTCCGGGTTATATATTCGTGCCCGAACCGTGTAGGTCTGTTTTTTATTCAGGAACTGCCGCTGTCTTTCCATCAGCTCCTTGAGAACCTGGCTAGAGTACATGTTCCGCTGGGCATCGATGGCGTGCCCGAACTCGTGGTAAACGACACTTTCCCGGTGCCAGTTACTTCTCTTGTTCCTGGCATTATCCGCTATATGTACCATGCGGCGCATGTGCTCGGGAACGGTCACGAGTTTACGTCCTTCCCGTACAACATCCGTGTCGGGCATATAATAAGAGCCGCTTCCCCCCTTGTCTATTTGAAAATGGATATCCTTCCCGGGGGTATTCTTTATCAAGTCAAAAAAATCCTTTTTGAACGTGATCCCGGTACCTTTCAGGTAGTCGCTCCCCGGCTTGAGAGCCCCCGGCATATTGGGGGAGACCATTTTATCCTTTAACTCCCGGATAAACTTCTCGACGGCCTCTTTTGCCCCCTTGTAAGCCCCGGTAACGTAGGGGTGATCCTTGCTAAACAGCTGCCCTGACTTTCCCGGGTTGCTTTTCAGCCCGGGGGCCGGTTTATCCCCGGCTTTCCCGACGGGTAAATTTTCAGCCGGGGTCTCCGGGTCATCCGTGGAGGACAGCCCGCATTTACAGTTCCACCGGTCTCCCGGCCGGTGACGATTCCAAAACTCGTCATCGACCGGTCGCACGACACCCCAGAATACCTGGTGATCCGCCCCCGGGTGCACGCTCGTGCTAGGTTCCCATCGCAAATTGGGGAGAATATCTTTTTCTCTCTCGAATTGCCTCCATTCGGCCGCCTGGCGGGCCCGGAGTACTGCCGTGTCGTATTCCGTTTTGAGCCAGGCATCCTTGTGTTGAGGATCGACCAGGCTACTAACATCCCGTTTGAATCGCTCGAAATTCTTCAGTTCCCCTTTTTCGTCGAGCATCTGCCGGGCTATATCATTTTGCCACCGGTGTGTTTTGAAGGCGGAGAACACGGCAGCATCATTCTTCAGGGCGTTATAGAAATCCGCGTCCGGGTTAGCCGGATCCGGAACCCCGAAACCTTTATCCACGGCGTCGGACATGGTAGAGAACACGGCGTTAAACAAGTTCTCTTCTATATCGGTCATCGGGTTCACGTCCTTTTCATATATCCGCTTCAGTGCCTTTTTTAATGCCTCGTCATCAAACGCGAAACTACTTGCTACCGGCTGATCCTTTCCCGCACCCCAGTACAAGTCATTCATTAAAACTCTAAAGCCCCCTCGTCCCTGCCGGGGGCGTGATGAAAAAAATCTGTGATCCGGTTCTTTAAAGTTTTTTCTTTTTTCCGGTCGAGTTTTTCCCCGGCGCTATCTTCCTCGTCCGACGTTTTTTTATCGGGTCCCAGTGGCGTTTCGTTCGAGGCCTTTCCCGTTTTTTCTTTCAGTTCCTCGTAATTTTTAGGTTTCTCTATACCGTAGGTTTCGTACAGGTACTCGTCGGCGATCGGGAGCCCCATGTTTTTCAGCTGCATATCAATTTGTATCCGGGCGGATAAATCCTTGTTTTGCGGTACCACGAAGGCGAACTCCCCGCCGGAAGTATTCATTCCCAGGTTCGTGAAGATGTCCGTCAACTCGTAATTTAACACGTTCAGCACGAACTCCCGGTCGGATCGTTCGATCTTGTCCTCGACGCTTTGGTGCACGGTCCCGAGTGCCTGCGTACCCTTGTCCCCGACCTCGGTTGTTAAGGTGTTCCCCAGTTCTAGTTTGCTAATCTCGTCATTGCAAAATTGCAGGAAAGATTTATAAAGGTCACTGCTAGCCGCCTTGCTCCCGGCGTCGTGTATCTTTATCTCGGTTCCAACCGGGTGCAATATGACGGCAGAGCCGCCCATGTTGTAGAGGTCCTCCGTCATTTTCTTCCTGGCGTCATCGTCCCAGCCGTCGTAGATACCCTCTCGCAGCGGGTGTCCGTACAGCTCTATGAATTGTGCCCAGTCGGCCATGGCGTTACGCTTGTATATAACGTACGGTGCCGCCTTTGCCAGTAGCCCGAGTTCCCGGGGGGAGCCGATCGAAACGAGGTCCGCGTAATCGTCAAAGCTGTCCCCGGTAATGTCCGTCTGACGGCGTAAAATGATTCGTTTCACCGGGTTGACGTGCTTCCTGGGAATCAAGTCATAACCGATCCACTCCCCGTTCCTGAAAAATTGCATCGTTGATGTCCCGTACTGGATCGTGTCCAGCAGGTCATCAAGAAAGTTACGGAACCAGGGGGACCGGAGTTGTACCCCGATAACCTCGTCGACTTTCCCGCCCCTCTTGAACTCGATCGGGGTGTTCAGGATCGGGGACTTTCTTTTTTGAATAACGGCGGAGAGGTGCCCGTCCGTCAGCACGTCCTCGTATATATCATACAGGTTGCACCATTTCGGGAAGTCCACGCTCCCGGCTGACTTTATGGCGGACGTGTAATCACCTATATCCAGGCTACCTCTCCTGGCCTGCGTGAGGATAATCGTTTTTACCCCCGCTTTTTCCGGTCGCCGCCCGACGTTTCCCTCGACGGCGATCTTGTTGTATTTCTTTTTATTCTTTGCCATGATTAAAAATGATTTTGACGTTTAGGATTACTGCGCATTTGGTACGGGGAACAGTCTAGTTCCTCCTCCGGGGTCCGCTCCGCTAACGGTAAACCCTCGACAGAGATATCTCCCTTCCGGACGGCTTTCAGCCACTCCACGGCCCGGTCGTAGCGATCCTTGCGAATGGCAGAAAGTTTTTGAGGGTTATGGATACAAAAAAGATGGTACACCGAAATATCCACACACATCATCAGGACAAGCTGGTTCCGGTCGTTCCCGGTGGCGGAGAAAATTTTGTTACAGTCATACCTCCCGGAGAGGTAGCAACGCATTTCGCTTATGGCTCTCTCGGAACATATCTCGATGATCGCCTCGTCCTGTCGTGTTATTGCCTCGAGAATATCCGGGTGCACGGTGGCACTGTAATCGTTTTTTGAAATAAACTGGCTCATGTATTATTGTTTTTTCAGGTGAATACTTTATCGTCGGAACTTGTTAAATTTTCGCATCGTTTTTGCCGGAATGACGACTGGAGGCGCGAGCTGGCTCATTTTTCGCTCGATCACTCTTTTTGCCCCCTCGATACAGTCCAGCCCATCGGCCGGAAACTTCATGGCCAGGGTAAAGAGGCGAAACTGGTCGTCCAGGCGTTTCATGTGCGGGTCGTCTTTTTCGTCGATGTTCAAGACAAGGCGGCCCTCACGGTTTAGCGGTTCCAGGTTCGCCTCGATACGGGTGCCCTTTTCCGTTTTCTTCTCCTCGTCGGGGATGATATTCAGGTCGACACCCTTTTCCTTTCTTTTTTGAGCGACCAGGGGCATGAATACCTGGCGGAAAAACGGGTCCTGGAGGGAATTATTCTCGATGTAATTATACACGGTAGTTTTGCTCCCGACGAACTGATCCAGTAAAATATACCAGTCAATAAAATGGCTGTTTAAACCCCGGTCAAGGAACCCTTTAATCACGTACAGCGTGTCAGCAATTTGCCCGACAAGCCATATCGTCTTGGTTGATGATTTTTTATTTTTACTCTCACCCGGGGCCGGGTCCCCGTAGGCCACTAAAAACTTGAACTTGTTTAACGGTGGTATTTTGCCGTAACGTAATTCCTTGAAAACCTCGCCCTCGCTTACCGGGTTATTAAAATACTCGCCTTGTTGTGCCTTGGCACTAATCTTTGAAAGCGTTCTATCGATGTCCTCTTCCGAGTTTTTTTCCGGCCAGGAAGATTTTCCCGAGACATCCCGGATATTAATAACATCCCAGTTATCGGCCATCGCCCCGGCGCGAACGACACAACAATCTTTCGCGATAATATTCCCGCAAAAAATGACGAGGGTGGGTTTGCTGGTGGAGCGTGTCGGGTAAAGAGCCTTCTCCCACCAGCCCCATCGCTTCTCTATAATATCGGGGTTCATGCAATCCTCGTCCGTGTCGAAGTCGTCAACCAGGAGAACATCCGGCCTGACCTGCTCGTTACGGCTTCCCCGGGGACTTTGCCCGGCACCTAACGCCCTGAAAGCTGCCCCGCCCGTGGTGAGGAACTCGTCCTCCGTCCAGAAGCCGATCGTTTGCTGTTCCCCGTAATACGCCTTTATCCTCCCGTTCGCCTCCAGGTTCGCCCGGTACGGGGCCAAAAGCCGGACGGCGTTATCCTTGCTGTTACTCGTGAGAATAACGTTTCTTTTTTTCCTCGTGAGTACCAGGAATAGCACGATAAACATCACGACCGTACTTTTCGCCAGTTCCCGGCTCCACGAGAGTACCTCGAACCATTCGGGGTGATCTATAACCCGTTGTATAGCCTTGAGGTGAAACTTCGCGAACTCGTACTCGGTGTATTTCGGGAAAAAGAATTTTATCCATTCCACCGGGTGATCCTCCAGGTAAAGGCGGTGTTTTTCTATCTCTGCCGGCGTCCTCGACGGGTCCACCGGCGTGGAACTCTCTATATCTCTTTTATAGGCGTCCCAATTTTTCAGGGCTTCACGATCGACCGGTCTCATAAATTCGCTTTTATAAAGGCATCAATATACCGGGTGAACTCTTTCGCCTTCTCCAGGTCCACCTGTCTTAACCACTCGATTACCCGGGTCCCCACGCTAATAATGTCGGCGATCCCGGCGTCTCCTTCCATTTTCTTTATGGCGGATGCCAGCTTGATCAACGAGTCTGCCTCTTTCGGGGAGGCGAAACGCTTACCCTCTTCCCGTTCCTCGATGTTCCGGTTAATCTCGGCCACCTGGCGGTACATATTCCCGATTTGCTCCTCTCGCGTTATCGTGATCCCCGCCTTGTGTTTTTCCCACATCTCGGACTTGATCCACTTGTTGACCGTAACCCGGCTTACCCCGACTTTTTCGGCTATCTCGGCTTGTGTTAGGTTCTCTTTCAAGTAAAGAACACCGGCCCATTCTTTCTTTTGTTTGTTCGTCAAATTTGCCATATCGCTCGTGTTTATAGGACAAAATTGTAGGAATAAACGGCCGAAAAAAAATCGAGTCCGCGTGATACAACTTTAAAACGTGATGATGTCATTTTAAAGTTGTATCGTGTTTTTCCGATTTGCATAACGGGAAAAGTTCGCTCAATTTTGCTCCTGAAACGAGCGGGAAACCCCGATAAAATGGACTATAAAAACGATGACAATGAGCAAATTTTTTAACATGATACCCGGTGAAACTCCTTGCGTGTTGCTTTACGGCGATATCGGGGACTACGACAAGGTTCGTTCCGGGGACGTAACGAGGGAGTTGATGGAACTGGAGGCGGGGCACGATAATATCGACGTGCGGATAAATAGCAACGGCGGGGACGTGTATTCCGGCATCGCTATATTTAACGCCTTCCGGGGTAGTAAGGCGAACATAACGCTTTATATTGACGGGATCGCCGCCAGCATGGCCGGGGTGATAGCGTTATGTGGTAAGCCGGTTTACATGAGCCGTTACGCTCGCCTGATGCTTCACTCGATACAGGGAGGGGTCTACGGGAACAAGGCAGAACTGGAGGAGGTGATCCGGAACATAGATAGCCTGGAAGATACCCTCGCCGAGATGCTGGCCGGCCGTTGCAAGAAAACAACGGGGGAAATAAAGGCGCTTTATTTCGACGGGAAAAATCACTGGCTTACCGCCCAGCAGGCCCTCGATAATAACCTGATTGACGGGATTTACGATTTGGACGAAGCCGTTCCGGAGGATTCAACGCCGGACGACGTGTATAACATTTTTAATAACCGGCTGGAAAAACAGCCATTAAACGAAGATCAAATGAATTTTGACGAATTAAAAAAACGCCCGGCGTTCAAGAACTGCGTGACGGATGAAGACATCCTCCGGCAGATCGAACAACTGGAGACCGACGCGGGCAAAGTTCCCGGTCTCACGACTGAAATCACGAGCCTGCAAGGGAAACTCCAGGTATTCGAGGACAAGGCGGCCGCCGATGCCGAGGCGGAAATTGAGAACCTGATCGAGGTCGCTTTCCAGGAGGGCCGTATCTCCGAACCGCAAAAAGAGACATACAAGGCGTTACTGAAAGCGGACCGGACGAACGGCGAGGCCGCCCTGAAAGCGTTACCGGCAAAACGGCGGGTAATGAAGAACCTTCACCAGCCGGACACGAAGGCCTCCGCCTGGGACGAAGAAATGAACCGGATCCGCGAAAAAAACGGGTACGACGTGTAAAACCTAAAATTTAAAACGAACATGGCAATAGTAATTGTAAACACCAACTACGAGGGCGAGGTACTCGAGAAGTTACTCACCAAGGCGAGCACCGGGAACGAGCTCGTGCAAAAAGGATTGATCCGGCTGGAGCCGAACGTGACCAAAAAATTCTCCATTCCCCGTTTGAAGACCGGGAAAATGCTTCAAAAGCGCAAGGAAATGCCGAAAAAGGAGGATTCAAAGGGAGATTTCAGCTATGACGAGCGGGAGTTGATTCCCGAGGAGTTCATGGTATTTACCACGTTTAACCCCCGGACCTTCTCGAAAGTATGGCGTCCTTTTCAGCCTAAGGGGAATCTCGTGTTCTCTGAACTCCCGCCGGAGGGGCAGAATCAACTCCTGGCAGAGATGGCCAAGGTCGTGAACTTCGAGCTCGGCGGTCATTTTATTAACGGCGTGTATGGCGACGACGATGATCACCTGTTTAACGGTATATTAACCCGTATGCTGGCAGATAAGGACGTGATCCGGGTAAAAACGACCGAAATCTCCATGATCAAAAAGATGCAAGCGATCCGCCAAGCAACCCCGGAGGTACTCCGTAACGATCCCCGTTTCAAGTACATCATGAGCGTGAACGACGCGGACCAGTACGATAACGAGCTGACGGCTCAAACCGCGAAGGGGGCGAACTGGACGGAGCAAAACGCCCAACGTTTCAAGAACACGACAATCATACCGCTATCTCAATGGCCGGAAGGTATTATCGTGGGAACAATCGCCACGATGGATATAGACTCGAACACGTGGGGCTGCGTGAACTTGCAGGACGACATGGATGTTATTCAAATCGACAAGCTGGAAAACGCCGGCGAACTCTATTTCTTCAAAATGCTCATGACGGCCGACACGAACACGGCTTTCGGCGAAGAGGTTGTCCTGATGGATACCCGAGTAAATAAAGCCGCGAAATTGACCGGGACCACCGTGACGTTAAACGCCTACTCTTCCGAGATCGAAGCAACCCCGGCGGCTGACGTGTCATGGAACATTGCCGGGGATTTCGTGATCCTGGGGGCGCACCTGAAAGTCGTGAATAAATCGACGGACAAGGCGATCACGATCGGGGATGTTATCGTTCCCGGGGGTAAAAATGTCGACTTGTATTTCGACGGGAAAGCGTGGTTTAGCACGGACAAGGATGCCGGCAGCGTGTCAGCGGAGGTCGCTAAAGAAGGATAGTATGGCACGGCTAGAATATCTCGTTATCCATTGCACGGCCACGCCCGCCAGTCGTGAGGTTACTTCCGGGGAAATCCGGAGGTGGCACACGGCCCCGGTGGAACGGGGAGGTCGTGGCTGGAAGCAAGTCGGGTACACGGATATGATACACTTGAACGGGACTGTGGAACGGCTGGTCGAGAATAACGAGGACGCGAACGTCGATCCCTGGGAGATTACCAACGGGGCAAAAGGCTATAATTCTACAAGCCGGCACGTTGTGTACGTCGGCGGCGTGGCCGCTGACGGTAAGACTCCCCGGGACACTCGCACCCCTTTACAACTCGAGTCGATGGAAAACTACGTGAAGGACTTTCACCGTCGTTTCCCTTCCGTCCGGATTGTCGGGCATAACGAGTTATCGGCGAAAGCGTGCCCCAGTTTTAACGTTCAGGCGTGGCTAAAACAAATCGGTATAAACCAGTAAGAGCAACCAGCAATGACGGAAACCATAACGACCATATTACAGTGGCTCATTCCCTCGGGTAGCCTGGCGACCGTCGTTGTCTGGCTAACCAACAAAACATTACGGAACCTTCGGGCCACGAAAGAAATACATGATACCTACAAGGTAATGTATGAAGACGTGAAAGTTACATTAATAACGATGTCAAATGAATATAATAAATTATACACGGTTGTTGTTCGCCTGGAGCACGCTATTTCAAGGGCTCAAAGTTGCAGGTATATTGATAATTGTCCTGTTAACCACGAGTTGCGGGGGTTCCCGGAAATTATACCGAAGTCAGGAAACAACGATCGACAGCGTGTTACTAAAAGAGACGAGCACGGCAAAGGTCGTCCACGTTCCAGCCTCGACGGCGACGCTGTCGATCCCGACGGTGAACCTCCGTGACCTTCCTCCCGGGGCGGCCTACACGAGTAAAAAAGGACAAGCGGGTTTAAAAGTCACGGCCGATAGCACGACGATTTACGTCACGGCGACTTGTGATAGCCTGGAAATCTTGTGTCATGAACTCGAACGGGAATTAATCCGGATCCGGGGTGACACTAAAAAGGAGGTTACCGAGGTAGAAAAAAATTCATTCCTGGCGGGCGTGAAATGGTGCTCGATAGGTTTTGTCCTCGGTGTATTATCGGTCATAATATTAATCATTACAATCAAAAGAAAATAAGCGATGGAAAAAAAATTCATGTACGGGCTTGACGAGCTATTATTCAATGAAAAATCTCTCGGTTACATCGAGGAAGACTCGTTCGACTGGGGTGGGGCGAAAGGTGAAGTAACCGAAATCCGGGCGGCTCAAAAGAAAGGGTATCCCGTGAAAGTTATCCCGAAGTCAAATGGGACGGTAAAGCCGACGTTTGACCTGATCGAATTCAACTACGAGAACCTCGTGGCCACGATGGGAGGAACTCCCAAGAAGACGGGAAGTGAAACGACCGGGTGGAACGCTCCATCGAGTCTTGTCACGATTACCGGCAAGGTTCAAATCAAAACGGACAGCGGTCAACTTATTACCGTCCCGAGTTGCATGTTATCCGCGTACATTGGTGGGAACCTGAACCTTACCAGCGTCGCGAAAATCAAGTGTGAACTTGGGATTACCGAGCCGGCAGACGGTAGTGCACCCTTCACGATCGAGGACATTTCTGCCGAGGGAGGGGTTTAGATGTCGGCAAACGTGGAACTAGAGGCAGCGGAGGCGCTTTTGGACCTAGGGGTCTCCCTGCCTTTTAAAGAGCTGAAAATTCCTTTCACTCGTCGTCGACTTCGGCCCCGGGTAATCATGAGGCGCCCCTGCCTGGGGAGCCAAATCCGGATCGCCCGGCAGTATTTAAAAATCGGGGTGACACACGAGCAAATGGAATTGTTCACGAAGGACGAGGAACTGGCGTTTCTAGCTAAACACGGGAGGCGGGTCAGCTTGATAATAGCCTTAACCATTTGCCGGGGATTCATAACCGGCTGGTTATTTGCCCCGCTAATGGCCTGGTTCATTCGTTGGTTTGTCCCGGACACGTTTATTCAAGGAGCGAACCTGCGGTTTATAACCTTGTTAGGGACGAAAAATTTCAGGAGTATTATCAGATCGTGCGAGATAGCGAACCCGCTTCGCCCGAGACTGAGCCAAGGAGGAAAAGGGAGTTAAAGGGCCACGTGGAAGGCTCGCATAGCCCTTTCGGGACAATATGGCAGGTCGCCACCGCCACCGGGTGGAGCCGCCACCATATAATGTGGAAAATTAATTATCAAACCTTGATCATGATGACGTCCGACGCGATACGTTACGTCACCGGCAAGGAAAAAGAGAAAAAGAACAAGGGAGGCGCCCTGGGGTACTTCCAGTCACGACTAAAAGAATAAATCATGAAACCTGTAGAGATCGAAATACTCCTTAGAGACAAACTCTCCCCCGGGTTGGATAAAGCGGGCCAATCAGCGCAAAAGCTGGGGGGCACGGTCGCCGATTCAGCCGAGCAGGTGAAGACAAAGATCGAGGAGCAAAAAGCCGTGATAAGCGATATCGAGCAGGACCTGCGACGACTGGAAAAACAATACTCGAAAATGTCTCCCGGGGCGGCGCAAGCGGAAATGAAAGCCGAGATCAACGCTTGCAAAAGGGCACTTGACGAGGAGAAGGGAGCTCTCCAGGGTGTCGAGCAGGAATACGAGAACACCAAGGCCTCGGGCAAACGTTTGTCCATGCAGCTCCGGGAAATGCAGGATGCCCTCGCTAAAATGCGGCTAGAGGGTAAACAAACCACGCCGGAATATCAAAAAATGTCCCTCGAGGCGGCGAAACTGGCGGACACGCTCGGGGACCTGAAGACTCAAACCAATATTTTAGCCAACGATAACGCCGGGCTACAGGGTGCCATATCCGGGGTTAGCGGTTTAGCCGGTGGCTTCACGGCCGCCACCGGTATCGTGAGCCTCTTCGCCGATCAAAACGAGGACCTGATAAAAATTCAAACCAAACTACAGGCTGTTATGGCGATCACCATGGGACTGCAACAGGTCGCTAACACTTTAAACAAGGATTCGGCTTTTCGCCTCGTGACCGTGGTAAAAGTGAAAAAGGCCCTCACCGCCGCTAACACGAGGTTAGCGGTCTCGCTGGGAATTAGTAACGTGGCGGCCAAGGCTCTCATGGCGACTTTAACGGTGGGACTTTCGTTTGTTATCGGGGGGCTTATCCTGGCATGGGACAAGTACTCCGACTCGCAGGCCAAGGCGGCCAAGAAAGCGAAGGACCTCGTCGAGATAGAAAAAAACGGTCGGGCCGAGATGTTAAAGGCCCGGGTGGAAATTGACAACCTGAAACGGGCGTTGAAAGATTTTACCGGTACCAGGGAACAAGAAAAGGCGAAGGTCGAGGAACTAAACCGGAAGTACGGGGAAACGTTCGGGTATTACAAAACCATCGCCGAGTGGTACAACGTTCTTCAGGAAAAGGGAGAAAATTATATTCAAATGTTGTTTCTCCAGACAAAAGCGCAAAGCCTTGTCAACAAAGCCATAGAGGCTGACGAGAAAGTGGCCCAGGTTGAAGCAACCCCGGAGGCGGACGTGGAAGGTTCCATCGGGTGGTTCGCCAAAATGGGGCTACGTTCCGTGCAAGCGGAATCACGTGGGCAGTTTGACTCGAAAGAGGCCATCGAAGCATATAACAAGGAAGCGAAAAAAAAGGCTATCGAGGCCGCGAAGGCCGAGCGGGATGCCTTTCTCAAGGAAGGGGAGAAACTCCAGGAACAGTTCCTCGAGATGAAGAAAAAATTCGGGCTCGGGGGATTTATTCCTGACCCGAAAGTCCCGGCAACGAAACCGGAGAACAACCTGGCGGAGCTGGAGGCGAAATCACGATTGAAGATCGAGGAGCAAAACCTTCGTCTCCGGAAAGAGGGATATAACAAGCAACGGGCGCAGGCGGCCCTCGAATTTGACCGGGAGAAACAGCGCATCGAGAAAGAAGAAAAGGAGAGTCTCGCGCTTTACGACAAGCTAGAAAAAGCGAAAGTAAAAGTAACACCGGAACAAAAGAAAAACATCTCCGTGCAAGCGGCGGTACAACGTGTAAAGGCCGCGAAAATTTACGACCAGCAGCTTGATGAGATTGACAAGAAAGAAAAAAAAGACACCGAAGACAGTCTAAAGAAATTGCTAGAACCTTACCGGGGATTCGCGGAGCAACGCCTCGCCATCGAGCGCGAGCACCAGGAAGCCATGGAAAAACTACGGGCCGCCACGAGTAAGGCCCGCTTGAAAAAAATAGCCGACGAAATGCAAGCGGCTTACGGTAACGGCAACGTGGACCTTCTCAATCGCCCGCGAATTGATGCCTCGAAACTGTCCGGTGCCGGGTGGAAGGATGCCGGCACGGGAATCGCCACGGTATTCAGTAGCCGGTACGGTGTTCAGGATGCCACCGGGAAAGAGGTCGAAATTTTAGTAACCCCGATTCTCCCGGATGGAACCGTGTTAAGCGAGGCCGAACTCCAGGATTATGTCGACAACGTTTTAAACGGGGCGGAGGACCTGCTGGCTGCCGACACGAAGGGTATCGTCATCTCGGTGGGTGTCGATGCCGACGGGTCTGCCGGGCAAATGTTACACGAGTTCCAGGAGCAATATTACGATCTAAAGAATAACACGGCAGAAAACGCCGACGTGGACGGGCAAATCGGGTCCGCCATGATCCAGGCCGAGCAGGTTTATAACGATAACCTGGCCGAGCTGGACCGGGTATTCGCGGAGAAAGACGCCTACTACCAGGCACTGATGGGTCAGCTATCCAGCATGAGCCTAAACCAGTTATACACGGCCCTGGAGAAAGCGGAGAAAGCGCTTGCCGACAGTACCGTGACCAGCGGGAAGAACTCGGAGGAAACCGCCGTGGCCCGGGCCAAAGTTACCGCGTTGAAAAAGGAGATCAAGCTGGCCAAGGCCGAGAACGACGTGAAAGTTCCGGACGAGGAGAAAAAATGGAAGAAAAACGCCCAGTCGATACAAAGGTGCAAGCGAGAGGTCGACGGTATGATTGACTCCATGGACTTCCTGGACGACACGACGAGGGACGCCCTTCAGGCGGCTAGTAATATAGCGGACGGGGCGATCTCGATGATAAACGGGATAAAAACGCTCGGGGTGGGTGCGGCGGAGAGCATCTCGGCCGTGGAAAAAGCCTCCGTGATCCTCGCCATCGTGGGTGCGGCAATACAAATCATGACGGCGATATTCTCGATGTCCTCGGCGGCGGAAAAACGGCACCAGGAGGCTCTCGCCGAGGTCGCCGCTAACAAACTGGCCATGCAGCGAGAATATAACCTGCTCCTTCTCGAGCAGAACTTACTACTGAAAGAGGCCGAGAATATTTTCGGGGAAAAATCCATCGAGCGGGCCGCCAACGCCATCGACGTTTATCGCGAGGCCATACGATTATACAAGGATGAATTAAGAGGCTCCGCCCCCGAGAAGAATATAACGGAAAGGGTCACGAACGATACCTTTGGCACCTACAAGAAGCGGATGGAGGAATACGAGAGGGGGATCGGCGCTATTTCCAACGTGACCATAAAGACCGGGCACAAGAAGACGGGGCTATTCGGTTGGGGGAAGGGTAAAGATATATACTCCGGTGTGTTGGATGTTTACCCGGACCTACTCGATAAAGAGAACAAGCTAAACGTCGAGCGGGCGAAAACGATTATCAGCACCCAAACCATGTCCGACGAGAATAAAAATTTATTGCAAAGTCTCATCGACTTGCAGGAACAAGCGGACGAGGCCCAGGAATCACTCCGGGATTACCTCACGGACACTTTCGGGGACCTTGGCGACGGGATGATGGACAGTATCGTGGACGCTATTAAAACCGGTAACGATGCCTGGGAGAGCTTCGGGGACAAGGGGGCCGAGGTACTGGAGAACCTCGGGCGACAGATCGTCTACTCGCTATTTTTTGCCGGCAAGTTCGACAAGCTACAAAAACAACTCGAGGAGGCTTACGGGAGCGGCAGAAGCGAGGAGCAAATCGCGAGTGACGCGATGAACATACTCGGGGATTTCTACGCCGGGATCGGTCAGGACATGGACCAGGCGCAAGAATTTCTAGAGAACTGGAAGGCCGAGGCCGCGAAGAAAGGTTTTAACCTTTTTGAAAGCGAGGACACGGACCAGGGCGGGAAAGCCGGCACTTTCCAAACCATGGATCAGGAGACCGGTACCGAGTTAAAAGGGCTATTCACCTCTGTACAACAACACGAGGCCAGCATAGATGATAACGTGCAATACGTCAGCGACGAGTTACACCTGTGCACGGAGTACCTTGTCGAGATCGCCGAGAACACGGCCGGCTGTCACGAAAAATTGAAGTCCGTGGCTGAAGATATAGAAACGATCCGGAGAGACGGAATTATAACGCGATGACATGAATATACTGGAGGGATTACTTTTTATTAACGATAACGATGTCTACAAGACATACGGGGCGTTTCTTTCCGAGGACAAGGCGGGCGATAACACGAATTACGCGGCCCTGCTGACGCCCCCGAAAACGAAAACATACACCGCCGTGACCTTTCGCGAGCAGGACGGGGAAAAACTCCCGGGTAAACTCAACACGAGATTCGAGGCCCGGGACTTCACGCTCCAGTTCACGATCGTGGCCGACGGGAAAGCGGACTTCGTGTTAAAATACAAGGCGTTTGTCTCGATGTTAAAATCCGGCTGGCTAGAAATAAGGTTGCCGGAGCTGGACAAGACCTACCGGGTATATTACAAGGAGTGCTCCGGGTATGACCAGCTCACCACTTTAACCGGCACGTCGGTGGCGGCGAAATTCAAGGTAAAATTCAGGGAGCCAAACCCCACGATATAAGTATTCAAACAGCGTTTAAACGGTATTCAAATGGAGATTAAAATATACAGCCAAGACGGATCATTGAGAGCGACGGTATCCCCGACTGACAGCTCAACGGTAAACGAGGAGTTGATGTCTGACCACGTGCTAAATCTCTCGTTTACCCATCACGAGTACATTCAACTGGAGGTAAACGATCACGTGGATTTCCTGGGCAAACGCTACTGGCTACTTAAAAATTATCGCCCGGTAAAAAAGTCCTCGATAGAATACCAGTACGACGCTAAATTTTACGGTATTGAATCCAAGCTAAAAAACGGGCTTGTTTTGAAAATGGTGGACGGGGATAATTCCAGTACCTTCTCGTTAAACGATAGCCCGGCGATCCACCTCCAGTTACTCGTCGATAACATGAACCGGATCACCAATGACGTGTGGCGTATCGGGCAGGTGGTTGACGCCCCGAACCTGAATATCGAGTACGATTGTATCTCCGTTTTCGACGGTCTCGGTAAACTGGCCGAGGGTACCGGATCCGAGTGGTGGGTCGAGGGTTATACCTTGAACCTGATCCGCTGCGAGCACGGTGATTTACTAGAACTCGGCTACGGTAACGGTTTGACAAGTATAAGCAAGGATAGCAACGACAACGCCCCGTTTTTCACGAGATTGTACCCTATCGGGAGTAACAGGAACATAGATCGAAAAACTTACGGTAGCTCCCGGTTACATCTTCCCGGGGGAGCCCAGTACGTCGAGCAAAATATAGAGCTCGGTATCGTGGAGTATTCCGAGGAAGTAGCCTTCCAGGATATTTACCCACGCCGGATCGGTCACGTTGGATCGGTACGAAAAGAAGAAAAAACGATCGACGGCGAGAAACGTGATATATATTATTTCACGGACCCGGGCTTGACCTTTAACCCGGCCGATCACGAGATCGCTGGCCTCGTGAAGATGATTAAATTCCAGGGCGGGGAACTCAACGGGCAGGACTTCGAGGTGAACTGGCACGCTGATAAAAAAGAGTTCGAGATCATAAACCAGTACCCGTACGATAACCAGCAGTTACCCGGCGGGAAATTGATCCCCGGCCCGGGCGACGACTACGTGCTTTATAACATCCGGATGCCGGAGGAATATTATCACCTTGCCGAGGAGGAGTTCGCCACTGCCGTCGCTGACTTCCTGAAAAAATACAGCATAGACACGGCCGTTTACAAGGCTAAAACGGACTATATAGATTTTCAAGAGCGGGAAATAAACCTGCAAGTGGGCCGTCGGATCCGTCTTTTTAGCGAGTACTTTGATAACGGGTACCAGGACAGCCGTGTCGTGTCCATCAGCCGGAAGCTGAACGAGCCCACGGACATGGAGATCGGTTGCTCCATGGCCGTTAGCAGCACGAGGCTATCCCGGATGGAAAACAACATCACGGACATTCAGGCGGCGTTCAAGGAACGGTTAAACAAGGAGGTGTTGCAGGTGTTGAAATCGTGGGATAGCGCCGATCCAAGCGAGTATAACGTGTTTTCCGCTCGCCGCTCGATGAAAGAATTCTTGATGAAAAACGAGCCGGACGAGGCCAGGGCATATATTAATTTCATGCGGGGCCTAGGCGTTTGCGGGAAGCTATTTAATGACATTTTGCGGGTCGGCGAGGAGATAGAATCGACGAATCAAAGTGTTTACTCTTCCCTCCGGACGGACAAGGAAATCAAGGCCGCTATCGAGGGGCTTGGTGACAAATATTTAAGAAAAGACATCGAGGACACGGCCAGGGAGCTGATCCACTTCCTGAAGGGGATCAACGTGAAAGGCGCGGGGGTATTCCATGACAGCATAAATTCGCCCGATTTTCTTTCCGGGTTCTTGAATGGTAGAGGTTGGGCTGTCTTGATCCGGGAAGTGATGAACGTTGCCGGCGTGAAGGAAAAGAAATCCTACGCGGAGTTTGACGAAGTCACGATCCGGGGTGCGCTGCGTGTGTTCGAGTTGATAATAAACCAACTCAAGGGAGAGGGCGATAATAGTGTTTTTAGTGGTATGATGAAAGTGGACCACGTCGATATCACCAGTAAAAAGATATACCTGGACACGGGAGGCGGTCTCTTGTATAACCCGTTTCGGGTGGACGACTGTCTCGAGTGTCAGCGTTTCGGGGGAAACCCGACGGGGGACAACGATTTCAACGTGATAAAACATTACGAGCTCGTGGTCTCCGGATCCGGCATCGGTTCGAGTTCGGAAGGAGAGAACCGCCTCGACTGGATCACTTTCAATGTTTTTGACGGTAACGTGTCCGATATAGGCAAGGGCGATGTCCTGGTACGAATGGATAACCTAACGGATCCGGACAGGAAGGGTATCATCATGAACACGACGGTGGGTGCTTTTGCTCCTTACATCGACGTGCTCTATGGAGCGAAAACCGATCCTGACAATGCAGTTAAATCCCGGGTAGGTAACCTGGCGGGAATTTATAACACGTGGTTCGGGTGGCTGAAAGGCTTCGGTGCCTTTATTCAAAACCTGTACGCCATAGGGGAATTTCACTTCAAAAACGGTGAGAATATTCAAACCCGGCTCGACATGATGGAGAACTTGTTTCGCGTGGATATGCAGAACAAGACATATAACATGAGCGAAAAGGACAACTTCCTGAAGAACGCCTCCTTCACGGAAAACATGCAGTACTGGAGACGTGAAAACGTGATCCGGGCGTACACGGCCGGGGGTAAGTTACTCATGTTTAACCGTAACCTTTTCGCCGAAAAAGAGAAAGTGGCCAGCATCGTGAACCTGGACGGGCGTAACGTGCTCCGGATCAAAAACAGCGGGATCCGTCAGGCGAACGTTGACATCAGGAAGCCGGATCCGGCCACGAGCGTGTTATACCTGACCTTCAAATACACCTGTAGAAATGCCGGCACGTTAACGGTCGGGTTCGAGGGGTCTGACCAGGGCGAGGGACGTTTACCGCTCGTGACGGAAGAGATCGAGGAAAGTTTCCAGACCGAAACCAGGGAATATTCAGGAACCTGGGACGGTGTTGGTGATTTTATCCTCCGTTTCACGGGGGACATATATATTGATGTACTGGCGATAACAAACCGGGCGCTAGATGACTTCAAGATCGAGGTGAGCACGAGGTTCGAGCAAACCGCCGAGAAAATCACCTTGTTGGGTGAAAGAATTGATCATACCGATAAAACGGTCACGGACCTGGGGATCGAGCTGAACACCGCCGAGGAAAGTATCCGGCTATGGGGTGAAAAAACGGACGATATAAATGCCACCATGACACGGATCGGCCTTGACCTTGATCTCGCGAAAGAAACGCTGGGGCTTTACGTTAAAAAGACGGACGATATAAACAACACGGTTGCCGATTTAGGGCTCCGCATGAAAGCCGCCGAGGGAGAACTGGAACTGTTTTCCAGGTTCGAGGATAAAGCGAACGGTCTTCTTACCGACCTCGGCACCCGGATGAACTCAGCGGAGGGCACGCTGGAGACTTACGCCACCCGTTTGAATAGCCTGGACGGGACGACAACCAGCCTCGGCACCCGCCTGAACGTGGCCGAGGGAGTTATCGACACCCACGCCGATCGCTTGAGCGTCTTGAACGGGGATATCGTGAGCCTGGGTAACCGTATGGATGTTGCCGAGGGCACGCTTGATACCTACGTGAACAAGACGAACACGATGGACGGGAGCCTAAGCTCTTTAGGTAGCCGTATGGATGCCGCCGAGAACAAGTTCACGAACTACGTTTTGACGGACACCTTCGCCAACGAAACGGGAGAAATAAACGACACGTTGCAACGACACTGGACTCTTATCGAGCAAACGGATAAAACGCTACAACTATCTATAAACAAGTCTACCGGGTACCCGCTTAACAAGGATATAAAGTTCACGAAAGGCACGAACGGGATAAGTGTTTATAATAACACGGCCGGCGGGAACGTGCAATTAAAGCGCCTGGAGGTTTACGCCGGGAGTAAAATTCCCGGGAGCCAGGTCTATCCCGAGTATGACTGGAAAACGGATGCCACCCGTTCCTCGCATGTCGGGGACCTGTACTATAACGTCTCGAACAGTACCTGGTACACCTACACGGTTACAAACGCCGTTTATAGCTGGGTGCCCGGGACCCCCGAATGCGGGACTGTTCCCGATGCCGAGGCAATTATCCGGATAAAGAAAGTCGTGGGAGCTTCAGGCCCCGGGCTTGGAGGCCTCACGTTCTCGACCCCGTGCCGGGAAAATGCCGTTTTCGAGGCTCGCTTCACCGCCATGATCCCGACCGGGTACACGCTAAAATTTGCCACGAACTCGATCGGGAATAACGGCCGGAACTTGTGGGTAACTGGTGCCGGGGGAACGGGCAACTGGAAAGAGTATCGTTACCAGGTGTTTTGTGGAGATTCCGGTAGCTTCTCGACAACGAACTTTTTCTACCTGACGAAGGACGTGCCGGCCGGGCAAACGAATGACGACGCTAACACCGCCGTGACTTGGTACTTGAAATCAGCTACCGTGCTAGATTTGTCCGGGTACGAGGACCCGATCACATACATAAACCTGACGGATAACTTTGCGAAAATAAAGGCGTCCCGTATAGAGTTCGAGGGGCTCGTGACGGCCAATGAAAATTTCAAGGTACTGGAGGACGGCTCGATCGAGGCGGAAAACGGGAAATTCTCGGGGACGTTAAACGGCGTGAAAGGAACGTTCCAGGAACTGGCCCTAAATAGTAGTAGAGTGGAGATGAAAATCAACTCGGCCGGTTTTGCCATAAGCGCCAACGGTGCCAAATTTAACATGAACAGCACGGGGTTAACCTATGACCTTAACTCTAGATTAAGATTCTCGTTCGGGAATGCCGGTCTAGGCTCGAACGTGACCGGGGACCTTCTTTTCACGCTTAAGGGGATACCGGCCAAGAGTGATTTGACCATACTCAATAACCTCCACGAGAATTTCGTGTACGAGGATAACGGGTACCTGAAAATCGGTAAAATTAACAGGGGATAACAACAACTTAAAAACGATGACATGATAAAAATTGACTTTAGAAAAGTAACGGTAGAATACCGGATTGACGAGCGAAGAGAAATGGATATCCGGCACGGTGTCGGTAACGCCATACACCAGAACACGGCTGACATTGGCCTGATGGACTTCGCCCGGACGATATATCACTCTACCGGGCCGGTCGAGATACCGGGGGAATATCACCGGTACATGCAGGCGATAATAGGGGGATGCGAGACACTAATCGCCCCGGTGAAAGTGGCGGTACTCTCGTTGTTAAATGAACCCGGGGCCACGACCGAGAAACAGGAACAAAAAACTACCAAAAAAACAAGGAAATGAAAAAAGTAGAGGAAAAAAGAACGTTAAACTTCCAGAGTGAAGTGAAAGGAACAAGCATCGAGATCGACTACCGTGTTACCGTGGTACCTTCAGGGGAAGCCGAGGAAGTGTCCAATATTTACGGCACTATAAAGAAAGACGGGAACCCGGTGGGAAGCGTGAGTTATGACAGTTCGGCGGACCGGATGCACGTTAGCTTCGAGCCGTTTTCTGCCATGACGGCAAAAGAAAGAAAATCCGTTTCGGCGGTCGCTGTCCCCGACGTGGCGGAAATAATCGCTAACAAGTAACGACATGAACTACAAGCGAGAGGAACTGGACTATATCGCCGCCCAACTTTTACCGGTCATGCTGGAAAAGCTAGGGGTGGAGGCTCAAGGCGTTTCCGAGGTAGAAATCGTGAGCGATCTTGCCGGCGTGTTCTCGCTTCCTGCCTATAAAAAGGTTGGTGGCGTGGAGAAAGTCGTGGAGGCCCCCGTGGAACTACTCCAGGAGATAGCACTTGACGCCGTGCAAGATGCCACGGAAGCTGCCAAGGTTGCCACCGTCGAGACTAAAGACGCCACGAGCAAGGCACTCGCCGCTACCGCCGATTTTACGACCGTTAGGGGGCAGGTTGTTGCCGCCGGGGACCGGGCCATTGCTGCCGCCGAGAGCGTGCGAACCGTGACGGACGAGGCGGAATCGGCTATCGCTGCCGCCAAGGTTGCCACGGCCGGGGCCAAGGATGCCGGAAGCAAGGCGGAACTTGCCGCCAGCACGGCGAACGAGGTAAAAGAGGCCACCATCCTCGTGAAAGATCAGGCCATCGAGGCCACCCGTAAGGCAGACGAGGCCACCGGTAAGGCTACCACTGCCGCCGGTAACGCGACCACACAGGCAAACCGGGCGAAGGTCCACGCCGACAATCCCCCTCGAATGGGAGACAACGGTAACTGGTGGAAATGGGACGAGGTAAAAAAAACTTACGTTGACACGGGTGTTTTGGCCAAGGGCGGGGTATTATACCCGACATTCATGATCAACCCGGTAACGATGGAGCTGGAGATGCACTACCAGGACGAGATCGTGGCGGATATGTTCGCGATAGATAACGAGGGAAATTTAACTTTTAATCCTAAATAAAATGGCGGAAGGAAATAAAATACTGGGGAAGGTCGCTTTCGTTGACAAGGGCGTGTATAACACGGCCGTCTCCTACGACACGTTTAACTTTGTAACGACGGATGATAGCTGTTACTTGTCAATACAGGACAAAAACACGTGTCACCCGGTAACGGATTCCACGTGGTGGAAATGTATCGCTAACGGTAAACCTGCCACGGAAGCGACAAAAAAAGCGTTATCGGCCATCGCCGATGCCGTTGAAAAGACGACGTTAGCGAATAACGCGGCAGTTCGGGCAGGCTCGGCGGCGGGATTGGCAAATCAACGTGCAGAGGAAGCCCTCGCGGCTAAAGAAACCGTGTTGTCGGTACTCGATCAGGTGATTGAAATGTTAGCTCGTGGTGACGCCCAGATCGACAGCATGAAAGCGGCAGAACTATCTTTGATGAGCCAGGCACTTTTGGCTCCAAACCGCATGGAGTTGAAATATACCCCGGTTATTTGTACCCGAAACAAGGTGAAACAGAAACTAGAGGCGTTATTGTTTCCGTCTTATGTTTTGCAAAACGTGATTTTTCAGCAACCACCTCGTTTGGGTGATTCGGTTTATGTTGATCCTGACGGTAGCCTGACGTTGAACAAGGTTGGTAAAACGAAAATCCACGTTATTCCGACACATAACACCTCTTTATGGCAAACGGCAGAGATAACTGTTCGTGATCCGGGTCTGCTGAAATTGGGTAACGGTAAACTCCGTCTATGCCAGAATGGAAAACTACGTTTAATTTAAAATTTATATTTATGGCTTTAACAGATGCAGAAGAAGCAAAAGTCCGAGCGGTACTAAGCGCCTTTGAAGGAGCAAAAACACTCGGCGAGCTCCCGGTCTCCACCGGGGCACTAAAAGACTTAAAGGTCGAGGTACTTGATAGTACCGGGGAATCAGGCGTGATAAAATTAACGGATGCTATCGCGAACGCCATGAACGCCGTTTGTGGTCGTTACTGGAATCGAACGGCAAGTACCCCCACGGCCGCCGGCTATTTTGGTAGCTTGGACATGTTGCGAAATTTGCCGGACATTTTAGGGTTGGGCGGTTATTTGGTTTCTGACGATCGTACCATGCGCAAATTGGACCCCGCTAATCACAACCGTTTCGCGGATGGCTCACCAGCCGCTCTTGACGGCACAATGGGGCAATACATGTGGTGTTGGCAGAAACATTATTATGCCTGGTGGGTAGAGGGTAACAACTATTACGAGGCTGTTAGCCTTAACCCGATACGTGGTCGTAATAACTACGTGATACCTGCCGGGGGAACCTCTATTCTTGGCGCGGGAGTACTGGATCGTACTAACTTGAAACTTTGTTCTCTCGTGAGTGATGATCCACAATACCGTGGTGGGACTAACGTCGCGGACTGGGATAACACTTACCGAAGTCTGCTTGGAAAGGTAGCGACAAACTACTCGGCAACGACGGCCGGAACGTACGCGCGAAAAAGAGGTGAAGGTTGGGAAGCCGGATGGTTTACCACGAATGCCGTCGTGTCGTATTTGACACGTATTATTTTAGGAACCCGACATATCCAGGCATCGGTTAACCCGGAGAAGGATGCTAACGGTCTTTACCAGGGAGGTTTGGGTGCCGGTGTTACTGGTGTATCCACGGGTGCCGGTCAATGGTGGACGGATCAATTCAGTTACAATCCTTTTATCCCGACCTCTTTAGGTATAGAACAAGGTGACTATTTGGGTACAATCCCGTACGAGTTAAAAGGTGCGGATGGTAGCACGTTGCAATCTTTTAACGTACCTTGTTTCTTCGGGCTGAAAAATTTTTACGGGCATATCGGGTTGATCGAGCGCGGAACCTTGATACAGAAATTGGATGGCGGTAGTGGCGACTTTTATGTTTCACCAAGCCTTTACGAAGGTTTCGCGGGGACGTTTGACGGGATGATAAAGGCTGCTGTTGTTCCTGCCAACTCTCCCGCCGGTTGGAAATATATAACGGAATTAAGTATGCAAAATTTGTGTCACGCGCCTACCGTGGCGAATGGTAGTTCTGTTACTTATTATGCTGACGGTTTCTACAATGACAATAATGCAGGCGTTGTTCGTTGCTGTTTCCGTCGTGGTGATGCGAACCATGGGGCCTATAGTGGGCTCGGTTACCTCGATATTGACGTTGGGCTCACGTATGCTTATGCGCGCTGGTCGTCGCCCCTCTGCTTCGTATGCGAAGATCCCAGTCCGGTGCCACAGTTGTTCTAAGGGAGCTTCGGGGGCGTTGTTGTCCGGTTGTCAAAGGGTGCAACGCACCCGCAGCACCCAAGGCACGAAGTGCCGTCCTTGTCGAGTTCTTTGAAATATTGTTTCCATCCCTGATAATTTCACACGTGGTGAATTGTTCTATCCCGCCGTAGGCGGGTCGATTTTGGCGATTTTTTTTTTGAAATAGTGAGATGTAATGTTTATTAGCATTATATTCGCGAAGGTTGTTTTTCCTGGCGTCCGGTTTCGGTGTTCGTTGCTGTTTCCGTCGTGGTAATGCGAACAATGGGGCCTATAGTGGGCTCGGTTACCTCGAAATTGACGATGGGCTCACGAATGCTAATGCGCACTGGTCGTCGCCCCTAAGTTGCCTTGAGGGAGTTTGCCCCTCTAAAACTTTTTTGGGAAAAAGACCTTGGCTCTAGCCAAAAAAACAACGGTCAAAAGTATGGTGCTGGTAGGCTGGTAACAGTTCGACGGTTCGGAACTTGGGCAAAAGCAGACGAAACACGTAGACACTAAAGACACTAGGGACACATGAGGAGAAAAGGATTCTTTTCCAAGGAAATAGGTGAATTTGATAATTTTGTAGAGGCGTTTTATAATTCCAGTAGGAATAAAAAACGACATAAAACGGTTGAAAAATTTAAATCATCCCTGGAGGAGAATCTAAATTTTCTCTTAAGTTCGTATCTCGCGGGTACTTTTGAAACCTCTCGATATAGTTATTTTGTTATTCACGAGCCGAAGGAGCGGATCATAAGTAGACTACCTTATCCTGACCATGTGTTTCACTGGGCAATACTGAATATTATCGAGGATTATTTCACCCGTAGTTTTACTTTATATACTTACGGTGGAATAAAGGGGAGAGGACCCCACGGCTATATGCGCGGCATAAAAAATGCGCTACGTGAACACCCGGATAAAACAAAATACTTTCTTAAAATGGATGTCACGAAGTTTTACCCGAGCGTGAGTCACGAGTCTGTTAAGGAACTCCTGGCGCGTAAGATTAAAGACGGGCATTTGCTTGACGTGATAAACGGGATAATCGAGAGTGTCGAGGGCGATATCGGGCTGCCGATCGGGACCAAATTGTCACAATTCTTGGCTTGTGTCGTATTGGCTTTTTTTGACCACGACTTGAAACGTTGCTTCGGTATCAAGGATAATTCCACCGTGCTTAATTATTATACCCGGTTATATATTGAACGAAAAATAGATGAGGCGGAGACGGAGGAAGATTTAAAAGAGCTTGCAAAAGGGAGTGTTTATTTAGCGAACCAATTCAAGGGATATCTAAAACGTATTGATTATTGTTACCGTTTAGCTGATGATATGGTAATACTTCATAGCGATAAAACTTTTCTCGGGTTATTTGTCGAATGGGTAGGGCTTTATCTTGCTTCGGAGTTAAGGTTGACATTAAATCATAAGTGGCGTATTGCTCCCGTTGATGCGCAGGGAATTGATTCCGGCGGTTACGTGCATTTTCACACACATTTGAAGGCTCGAAAGCGAAATAAACAGGCTCTTTGCCGGCAAGTCGCTAAACTTCGGAAAAAAGGTTTATCAAACGAAGAAATACGACAAAAAGCGTCTTCCCGGATAGGCTTTATTCAACATGCAAATTGTATAAACTTACTAAATAAATTAGGGATGGAAACACCACACAAAAGACTCGGTCAAAAAATTCGGGACAAGAAATCGCCCTGGACTGATTTGGCGGCGGACAGGAAACGTAAATTTGAGGATATTCTTTACGATACCCGTCTTCCGGAGGAAGAAAGAGGCGATGAGAACGATAAGCTGATAGAACTCCTGGATTATAAAATCGAGGACAGCAAGATCGAGAAGGAAACGGATGGAACACCCAAAAAATGCCTTGTCATTCGGTACAAGTGGCAAGGTGAGGAATGGTACTCTTTCACCGGTTCCGGAGTTTTAATAGACCAGGCCGCGACGGAATTTAGTAAGGAAGATCTTCCTGCTGATACTGTCGTCAAGGTACTGGAAAACAAGTTTAAAAAGAAATTTTATAGATTTACTTAACATGGAAAACAGGGTTATTTACACGGAGAGAAAAACATACAATAAATATGATCAGGAACATTACATCATTTATTTAAGGGAGGAAATTATCCAGGACTATATCCCGGAAAATCTACCCGAGGATTGTGAACCGGTACCCGTGATAGGTTATGCCTACACGGGAAATCACCCGGATGGGGGAACGATTATTCAGGCTCACGAGGCAACATACGAGGCCTTCGTGAGCGGCTTGATCCGTCAACGTTACATGCAGAACGAGGTGGAGGCGATTCAGTCAAACATGCTTTTAGCCCTGACGGATCCGGGAAACGATCGTGCCATGGAATTTAGGTCAGAATGGGAAACTTACCAGCAATTCAGGCAGGAATGTAAGACCAACGCCAGTACGCTCTTGAATTTGTAATTAGAACTTCTGGGGGATAATAAAACCCCCGGCCCGTTAGTAGGATACCACTCACATACTAACACGAGGTGCGCCACAACGCACGACCGGGGGCTAAAGCCTTCTGTCGCGTTGTGGCGCTCTCGTTTATTCGTATGTGAGTGGTACTACAAAAGTAGTAATAAATTAATTCCGAGAAAATGAAGGTACACGAATTATTAGACTTCAACAAAGAATTTTTGCAAAGGCTTTGTTTTGCTGGCGTTAAACCGGAGGATCATAAATATACATCCTTGTTCGCGGAATACGAACAATTAACGAGGAATGGAGAGAAAAAGACTTATATCGTCGCCTATCTTTCCGAACGTTACGGGATCAGCGAGCGGAAAGTTTATTCTGTTATAAATTATTTGAACCGGGACCTCGACAACTGCAGGAGCCATGCAGCGGGATAATAGTTAATAATTACGTCATTCACGACATACTGACGACCTTTGTCCCGTTAACGTTTAAAATTACGGATATGGGATTTACTTACAAGGAGCAATATGGCGTAATTGTCATTTGCAAAGATGAAAAAGAGCAGCAGGAGATTTACGAGAAGCTCCTGGCTCAAGGTCTGACTCTAAAAATTGTCACGGTATGAGAATAGAAATCAAACACAATTGCAGTGATTTTGACAGCTACCGGGCGGCGAGGGTCAAGAGTTTGTTTAACGCTGAAAAAGGGTATAACTGGGAGAAGGAAGTAGAGCTTCCAATCGAAGGGCTGGAGTGGAAAATTGGTCTCGTTGTCGGGGCCAGTGGAAGCGGGAAGACTAGTGTCGGGAACCGGATTTTTTCAGAGCCGATTCACGATCTTTATGCAGATTGGGATAATGACAGGCCGATCGTAGACTGTATCGCCCCGGGTGAAAATTTTAATACCGTTACAGGAGCACTCTCGGCCGTGGGGTTAGGTGATGTTCCGGCGTGGCTTCGGCCTTTCAACGTGTTATCAAATGGCGAGAAATTCCGTGCTGGCCTGGCTCGCCTAGTGTGCGAACGTCCGGAACGTGTCGTTATCGACGAATTTACCAGCGTTATAGACAGACAGATCGCGAAGGTGGGGGCGGCCGCTTTTGCCAAGACGTGGCGCAAAGGGCCGGGCCAGGTGGTCCTCTTGTCGTGCCACTATGATATTATTGAATGGTTACAGCCCGATTGGGTCTACGACATGAACGAGGCACGGTTTTACAACCGTGACTGTCTTCGGCAAAGTCGACCAAGCCTCGAACTTCAAATATATAAAGTCCGGGGAAGTGTATTCCCCCGATTGTTTAAGCAGCATTACTATTTAGACCTTCCCGCCCCGGTATCGGCCGATTACTTTGTCGGCTTTATAAACGGGGAACCAGTGTGCCACGTGGCTGTTTGCCCTTTATTCACGGCCGGAGCCTACCGGGCCACCCGTTTGGTTGTCATGCCCGAGTGGCAGGGGATCGGTGTCGGTACCAAATTCCTCGCCGCCGTGTGTGAATACCATTTTCAAGGGAATGGCCGATGTGGTCATAAATACCCGACTTTTTTTCACACGTCTCACCCCCAGTTGTGCGGGGCACTTCGACATTCCAAAAAATGGATGCAGACGGCGGCCAGTTTATACGGGGCAAACAAAAAGCGGTCAGCTGCCACGATGAAGCGATCGCGGGAAAGAGCTGGAGCTGTAAATAGGGCGAATTGCGGGTATGGTGGTCATTTCCGGGCCGTACAAGCGTTTAAATATATCGGGGGGTAAAAGATGGTTGTTCAAATACACGGAGATGAAACTACGCCAGCTTATGAGGCCGCTAGAGACCTCGTGGAAAAACTGGGACACACGGTAACAGATGGTAGCCACTTTGTCGTGGATATAGCAATTGCCCCGTTACTGACACGAATACTTTCTCCGGAGGCGTTGGATGCCCCGAAGTTTGGCACATTGATATTTCACCCGAGTCCACTACCGTACGGTCGTGGCGCAAGTGCGATAAAGTACGCCTACAAAAGACATGAGCCAATTACGGCGGCCACGTGGTTTTGGGCAAATGAGGGTGTTGATTCCGGAGATATTTGCGAGCAGGAAATATTGCGGGTTGACTACTCTCTACGACCACGAGATTTTTACTCCCGGGATATTATTCCGGCAATGCTACGAACGCTGGAAAGAGCATTAGGAAATGTAGAAAAAGGATATATTCGTAGAGTTCCACAAATTGAAAAATACGCGACTTACGACAAAAAACTGTAATAGTCAGTCTCAATAAACAGCATTTGAATACCGTTTAAAAGGTATTTAAGTGCTGTTTTTATTTGTGTGCGTGCGGCCGAGTTGCACCATTTCGTTTTGGCGTTTTTTCGATTTGACTTTCCCGTTTCGTTTTGGAAAACCCGAAAAATCGTTTTGGGGATTATATCATTTCGTTTTGGCGTTTTTTCGATTTGACTTTCCCGTTTCGTTTTGGAAAACCCGAAAAATCGTTTTGGGGATTATATTATCTACCCCATAGATAATTGGGTAGGTGATATTTTTTTGTACTTTTGCACAAATTGAATAATTAGGTCTTGTCAGGGGGTATATCCTTGTCATTTTCAATTTTCAATTTTCAATTTTCAATTAATGAGTTATGGCTAAAGAACAAGACGATATATTGAATGAAGTAACCGAGGGTGAGTATAAATACGGCTTTGTTTCTGACGTGGAAACCGAGATGATCGGCAAGGGATTGAACGAGTCTGTTGTCCGGTTGATTTCACAAAAGAAAGAGGAACCCGAGTGGTTGCTGGAATTTCGGTTGAAAGCGTATCGGCATTGGTTGACCATGAAGATGCCCGCGTGGGCGCAATTGGAGATACCGCCGATTGATTATCAGGATATAGTGTATTACGCTGCCCCGAAGCAGGAAGTGAAAAAGTCTTGGGATGAGGTTGATCCCGAGTTGAAAGCTACTTTCGATAAATTGGGGATTCCCTTGGACGAGCAGAAGACGCTTTCCGGGGTAGCCGTTGACGCGGTCATGGATAGCGTGTCGGTGAAAACGACGTTCAAGGAGGCGTTGGCTGAACGGGGAGTTATTTTCTGTTCTTTCTCCGAGGCGGTGAAGAATCACCCGGACTTGATAAAACGTTACTTGGGCTCCGTGGTGCCTTATTCCGATAATTATTTCGCGGCGTTAAATTCGGCGGTATTCAGTGACGGGTCGTTCGTGTATATCCCGAAAGGGGTGCGATGCCCGATGGAGTTGTCGACTTATTTTCGTATCAACGCGGCGAAGACGGGACAGTTCGAGCGTACGCTGATCGTGGCGGAGGAGGAGAGTTACGTGAGTTACCTTGAAGGGTGTACCGCCCCGCAGCGGGACGAGAATCAACTGCACGCCGCTATCGTGGAGATCGTGATCGAGAAGAATGCCGAGGTGAAATACAGTACCGTGCAGAACTGGTACCCGGGTGACAAGAACGGGAAGGGCGGTATCTATAATTTCGTGACGAAGCGGGGAATTTGCAAGGGGGAGAATGCCAAGTTAATCTGGGCGCAAGTGGAAACCGGATCGGCGATCACGTGGAAGTACCCGAGCACGATATTGAAGGGCGACGGTTCCGTGAGCGAGTTCTATTCCGTGGCGGTGACGAATAATTACCAGCAAGCGGACACGGGAACCAAGATGATACATATCGGGAATAATACCCGTAGCCGTATCGTGTCGAAAGGTATTTCGGCGGGGTATAGTTCCAACTCCTACCGGGGAAAGGTGAAAGTGGTGAAAAGTTGTCACGGGGCACGCAATTTCTCGCAGTGTGATTCGTTATTACTGGGAGATAAATGCGGCGCGCACACGTTCCCTTATCTTGAGGTGGCTAATCCCACGGCACAGGTGGAACACGAGGCGACGACTTCCAAGATTGGTGAAGACCAGATATTTTACTGCAACCAGCGGGGAATATCCACGGAGGACGCTGTCGGCTTGATCATCAAGGGGTACGCCGGAGATGTTATCAACAAAATGCCGATGGAGTTTGCCGTTGAAGCGCAGAAATTATTGCAGATTAGCTTGGAAGGAAGCGTGGGATGATATGGAAGCGATTTATGATTTGAGATTTACGATTTATGAATGACAAATTATGATTTATGGTTTTGGACGAGGGCGGTTGGTGCGGTTGGAATCTGAAATCTAAAATCTAAAATCTAAAATGAATATGAAGGGTTTACTAAAGATAAAGAATTTGCACGCCTCGATAGACGGGAAGGAGATTTTGAAGGGGATTGACTTGGAGGTGAACGCGGGCGAGATACACGCGATTATGGGACCGAACGGGGCAGGGAAAAGTACACTTTCCGCCGTGTTGACGGGACGGGAGTGTTTCGAGGTGACGGAAGGGGAGGTTTGGTTTAACGGTAAGAACTTGTTGGAGTTGCCGGCGGAAGACAGGGCGCGGGAAGGGATATTCCTGAGTTTCCAGTATCCGGTGGAGATTCCCGGTGTAAGCACGGTCAATTTCTTGAAGACTGCCGTGAATGAACAGCGTAAATACAAGGGGCTGCCGCCTTATCCTGCCGGTGAGTTTCTGAAGATGATCCGGGAGAAGATGGAACTCGTGAGCATCGACAGCCGTTTGTTGAACCGCTCGTTGAACGAGGGCTTTTCCGGCGGGGAGAAGAAGAAGAACGAGATTTTCCAGATGGCGGTGCTGGAGCCGAAATTGTCTATTCTTGACGAAACGGATTCCGGTTTGGATATTGACGCCTTGCGCATCGTGGCAAACGGGGTGAACAAGTTGCGGCGTCCGGACAATTCCACGATCGTGATCACGCACTACCAGAGGTTGTTGGATTATATCGTGCCCGATGTGGTGCACGTGCTGTATGACGGTCGAATCGTGAAAACCGCCGGCAAGGAGTTGGTTGCGGAGTTGGAGAAACACGGTTATGATTGGATAAAAGAGGAAGTACATTCCGGTAAGTAATAGACAATGGAGAGATTAGAGAAAATAAATAACGATTTTGCCACCCTTTTCCGGGAGGGACAACACTTACTCCGGGAGGGATGCGGCGAGGTGATGAACCGTCACCGGGAGGAAGCGTTCGGGCGTTTCGTGGCGCTGGGCGGTGTCCCGTACAAGACGGAAGATTACCTGTACGCGGATACGTTGCCTGTTTTCGACCGGGATTACAAGGTGGTATTGAAACATATCAAGCAGGGTGTTGACTTGAACGAGTTGTTCAAGTGCCATGTGCCGAATCTGGAAACTAATCTGATGCTGACCATCAACGGGTGGTTCGTGCAGGAAAACCGTGTTCCCGGGATTCCGGAAGGGGTAATTATTTGCAGTCTTGCCGAGGCGAGCGTGAAGTACAAGGAGATTTTCGAGCAACACTATGACCAATACACGCGTCCGGCTGACTCGGACGGGTTGGTGGCGCTGAACACGGCTTTCGCGCAGGACGGCGTGTTCGTGTACGTGCCCGATAACGTGGTGATGGAGCGTCCGTTGCAAATAGTGAATCTGATGCGGGCTAACGCGGATTTGATGTCTTTCCAGAGAAATATGGTGGTGCTGGGACGTAATGCGAAAGCGACGATTCTGGTATGTGACCATACCTTGTCGGATGATGTTTTCCTGTCGAATAATGCCACGGAGGTGGTCGTCGGTGAGAATGCCGCGTTTGAATACTATCACGTGCAGAATCAACATATAGAGGCGTCGCAGATTAACAGCGTGTTTGTTTGCCAGAAGCGGAACTCGCGTTATGATGCCAACGTGATCTCGCTTTACGGCGGGTTCATTCGTAATAATTTGTACGCCGCCTTGAGCGAGGAGGGGTGCGAGTGTAACCTGTACGGGATGTACTTGTCTGACAAGAAACAACAGGTGGATAATTTCACCTTTATCGACCACATCGCCCCGCATTGTACGAGTAACCAGCATTTCAAGGGCGTGTTGGACGACGCGGCTCTGGCGAATTTTGCCGGACGGATTACCGTGCGACCGGATGCCCAGAAGACAGAGGCTTTTCAGGCGAATAATAACTTGTTGCTGACTGACACGGCACAGGTGAACACGAAGCCGCAACTGGTGATTGATGCCGATGACGTGAAATGCAGTCACGGGGCTACCGTGGGACAGATCGACGAAGAGGCTATGTTTTACTTGCGTAGCCGGGGTATCGGTGAGGCGGAAGCCCGCTTGATGATGATGTTCGGCTTCGCGCACGAGATTGTCGGGCGGGTGAAACTGGAACCTTTGCGGGAGGAGATCGACAATCTGGTGGATAAACGTTTAAGAGGAGAATTAACGAAGTGCCACAATTGCGTGATGCACTGTAAGCAATAAATTATGTTCGATGTAAGTCAAGTCAGGAAGGATTTTCCGATACTGGAGGAAAAAATCTATGATAAACCGCTGGTGTATCTGGATAACGGGGCAACCACGCAACGTCCGCTGACCGTGATCGATAAGATGACGGAATATTACCTGCGTTATAACTCTAACGTGCATCGCGGAGTACATTACCTGAGTAATAAATGTACGGACGCGAACGAGGAGGCACGGGAAATCGTGCGGAAGTTTATCAACGCCGCATTCACCGAGGAGATTATCTTTACCCGGGGAACCACGGAGAGTATCAATCTCGTGGCGCACTCTTTCGGTGAGGCATTTATCAACGAGGGGGACGAGATTATCGTGACGGAGATGGAGCATCACGCGAATATCGTTCCGTGGCAGATGTTGTGCGACCGAAAGAAAGCGGTGTTGAAGGTGGTGCCTTTCAATGACAAGGGTGAGTTGGACATGGAGGTGTTCGGGAAGTTGTTGAACGAGCGGGTGAAACTGGTTGGCGTGGCTTACGTGTCGAATGTACTGGGAACGGTGAATCCCGTGAAGCAAATTATAGATGCCGCCCACGCCTGCGGGGCATACGTTCTGGTGGACGGGGCGCAGGCTATTCAACATATTCCGGTGGACGTGCAAGGATTGGATTGTGATTTCTTCGCGTTCTCCGGTCATAAGATTTACGGTCCCACGGGGATTGGTGTGTTGTACGGGAAGAAAAGCCTGTTGGAACAGATGCCGCCGTGGCAAGGGGGGGGCGAGATGATTAAGGAAGTGCGTTTCGAGAAAACGACTTACAATGAGTTGCCCTTCAAGTTCGAGGCGGGGACACCCGATTTTATCGGGGTGATTGGCTTGGGCGAGGCGTTGGAATACGTGAACCGGATTGGCTTGGACGGGATAGCCCGTTACGAGCACGAGTTGTTGGGGTACGCGATGGAGCAGATTCGCCGGATTCCCGGTATCATCCTTTACGGGGAGGCGGCGGAAAAGTCTTCCGTGATTTCTTTCGGGATAGAGGGGATTCACCCGTTTGACCTCGGGACGCTATTGGATAAAATGGGTATCGCCGTGCGGACGGGACAGCTTTGTGCCGAGCCGGTGATGCAACATTACGGGGTAACTGCGATGGCTCGTGCGTCGATAGCCATGTACAATACCCGGGAGGAAATAGATGTCTTCTGTGCCGGGTTGAAGAAAATAGAACAGATTTTCAAAATGTAAAGACAATGACGATAGAAGAGATTCAGAATCAAATCGTGGAAGAGTTTTCCATGTATGACGATTGGATGGATAAATACGCTTACCTGATCGAGATCGGGAATGGTTTGGAGGCTATGGACGAGGCGCACAAGACGGACGACAACTTGATAAAAGGGTGTCAGTCGCGGGTGTGGTTCCATGCCGGACTGAAAGACGGTAAATTGTACTTTGAGGCTGACAGTGACGCGATTATCACGAAAGGGATTGCCGAGTTGTTGATTCGGGTGTTTTCCGGGCAGACGCCTCACGACATCGTGAACGCTAATCTGGATTTTATTGACAAGATTGGATTAACCCAGCATTTGTCGCCCACGCGGTCGAACGGGTTGTTGTCTATGATAAAGCAAATCAAGTATTACGCCTTGGCTTACGAGGCAAAATGATGTGATATGGGAAAAAGTTTAATGGAAGATTTGGTGATAGAGAAGTTGTCAACAGTGTACGATCCGGAGGTGCCGGTGAATATATGGGAGTTGGGGCTTGTCTACGGTATCGAGTTCCCGAAGCAGAACGAAGTAATTGTCACAATGACGCTTACAGCTCCGGGATGTCCCATTGCCGATCAGATCGTGCAGGAAGTACACGACGTGGTATTGACGCTTGACGGGATTGATGAGGTAACCGTTAATCTGACTTTTGAACCGGCTTGGACTCCCGATCGGATGAGCGAGGTGGCGAAGTTGGAATTGGGATTCGGGATTTGAGTTCATAAGGTTTGTAAGGTTTATAAAGTTCATAAAGTTAGTAGACCTTATAGGACCTTTTGAACCTTATAACTTTATAAACCTTATGAACCTTATAAACTGTTTAGAGGAAGCCCGGCTCTTAGGGTTTGATGCTTGCGGGGTGGCTCCGGTCGATACGCTGACTCGGGAGAAAGAGGTTTTGCTTCGTTGGATAGAGAAAGGGTTTCACGCGGGAATGGGATACATGGCGAAGAATATAGAGAAGCGGGAGAATCCCGCTTTACTTGTTGAAGGAGCCCGTTCCGTGATTGTAACATTGACTAATTATTATACCCCCCGGCGTCAGGAGAAGGGTGCACCTGTCATCGCCCGTTACGCTTACGGGAAAGATTATCATATCGTGCTGAAAGAACGGTTGTTCCGGTTGCTTTCTGTTTTAAAGGAGAAGACCGGACGTGATATTCGGGGCAGGGTGTTTGTCGATTCCGCCCCGGTGTTCGAGCACGAGTGGGCACGGCGGGCGGGGTTAGGTTGGATAGGACGCAATACTTTGTTGGTGAATCCCCGGTTGGGCTCGTATTGCTTTATAGGGGTGATTATATCCGATTTCGAACCTTCCGGCTATTCTCTTCCGGAAGAGCGGGATTTTTGCGGGACGTGCAACCGTTGCGTGAAGGCTTGTCCCACGGGAGCTTTGTCTTCGCGCGAAGTGAATGCCAACCTTTGTATTTCTTATAACACGATTGAGCGTAAAGATGAAATTCCGCTGGAAATCAAAGAAAAGATGGGACAGCGCTTTTTCGGGTGTGATGCTTGTCAAGAAGTATGCCCGTGGAACGGGAAGGCGGTGATGCACCGCGTGAAAGAATTTTTGCCTGACGAGTGGTTGATGCACATGAGCCGTGAAGATTGGCTTGAATTGGACGAGGAAACTTTCAAAAGCCGTTTCAAAGATTCCCCGCTCTCCCGTCCCGGTCTGGAACAGATAAAGCGGAATCTACCGCAACCGCCGTTACTGTAACCGTGGTTGCATTATTTCCTTTTTTTACTACATTTGTACAATATTGGATTACGTGTGTCATGAATATGGATAGATTGAATAAAAATAGTGAAGGGGTAAATAATCGGATGTCATCGGAAAAAGAATTCGAAGAGGCTTTCCGTTATTATTACCGTCCTTTGTTTTTATTCGCGTACGGTTACGTGATGAGTGAAGAAGAGGCGGAGAATATCGTTCAATCCGTCTTTGCCGGGATGTGGGAGAACCGGAAGCGATTGCCGGAGAACTTGAATTTGAAAGCCTATCTTTATTCTTCCGTGAAACATGCCTGTTTACGTTATTTCAGACGGCTCCGCCTTTTGGACGAGTACAAAAAGCGACAAGCGGAGGCTTTGGTACTTTCTTTCGCTGATGATGATGTGGAAGATGACAAAGAATTAGTTGCTCTGGTGCAACAGGCTTTGTCAAAACTTTCCGAGCAACAGCGTAAGATTGTGGAGTTGCACGTGATGGAAGGCAAAAAATACTTGGAAATCGCCGAGCAATTAGCGTTGTCCGAGAACACCGTGCGTACTCATTTGAAACGGGCGTATAAAATTTTGCGGGAAAATCTTTCCTGCCTTTTTCTGGATATTTTTATTTAAGAACTATGGAACAAGAAAATGCTAACCAAGTAGGACCAATGAAGGTTATATTCGCTTATAACGACGTGTTTTTCAGTTTCTTCTATGATGACGAGAGCGGTTGTATCCATCGTTCGCACGAGTACGCGATGAATTATGTCTATTCGGGCGAGATGATTCTTGATAATGGTAAAGAACAGATTCGTGTCGGAAAAGGCGAATGCGTGTTCATCCCCCGTGACCACCATATTACAATGTATAAAAAGACGTGTGACGGCGAACGTTATTGCGGTATCTTTTTGAATTTTAAAAGGAATTTCCTGCGGGAGATGTACGGTAAGTTAGACCATTACAAACTTCCTGCCTCTACGTCCAAGTTGGATGCCGGCGTAATCAAGCTGCCTAAAACCGCGGAAATCGCGAGTCTTTTCGCCTCGATGACGCCCTATTTCGACCCGGAGGTAAAGCCGAAAGATGACTTTATGAACCTGAAGTTGCAGGAAGGGTTGCTCGCTCTATTACATATTGACGAACGGTTTGCACCGATGCTTTTCGATTTCAACGAGCCGTGGAAGATTGATATTCTGGACTTCATGAGCAAGAATTATATGTACGAGTTCACGTTGGACGAATTGGCGCACTACACGGGAAGAAGCCTTGCCACGTTCAAGCGTGATTTCAAGAAGATAAGCGACCTCACACCGGAAAAATGGTTGATTCGCAAACGTCTTGAGATAGCTTACGCCAAGATGAAAGAGGGTGGGAGAAAGGTTGCGGATGTTTACGCTGAGGTCGGGTTCAAGAACCCGTCGCATTTTTCTACGGCGTTCAAGAAGCAGTACGGGGTACCGCCGACTGCCGTTTTCGCTTGATTTCACGGGAAGATAAATTGAGCTTTTGAGAAATAATCTTTGAGCCTCACAGCAATTATGCCGTGGGGCTTTTGCTTTACCTTTGCGTTATAAGATAAAACAATTAAAACCATAAATGATATGAAAAAATCAATTAGACAACTATCCGCGGCTTTAATCGTGTGCTTTTGCACCGTGGGAAGCTTATTTGCAACAAACAATAATTTAAATACTAATACCATGGAGAACGAAAACTTGAATTTAACTCAAGAGTGGGACAAAGTGTTTCCTAAAAGTGACAAGGTGAATCACAGTAAAGTGACTTTCCGCAATCGTTACGGCATCACGCTTGCCGCCGATATGTATATACCCAAAAATGCCGTTGGGAAATTACCCGCTATTGCAGTAAGCGGTCCCTTCGGTGCCGTGAAGGAACAGTCGTCAGGACTTTATGCCCAGACGATGGCAGAGCGCGGTTTTCTGACTATTGCCTTTGACCCCTCGTACACGGGCGAGAGCGGTGGGGAACCTCGTTATGTTGCCTCTCCCGATATCAACACGGAGGATTTCTGTGCGGCGGTAGATTTTCTCTCTACGCGTGATGACGTGGATCCCGAACGTATCGGAATTATCGGTATCTGCGGATGGGGCGGAATGGCAATTAACGCGGCTGCCATCGACACCCGGATCAAAGCGACCGTTACTTCTACAATGTACGATATGAGCCGGGTGAATGCCAATGGTTATTTTGACTCGATGGATGCCGAGCAACGTTACGAACTCCGCAAACAGCTCAACGCCCAGCGTACAATTGACGCGAAGAGCGGTTCATACGATCTCGGCGGTGGCGTGGTGGATCCGCTGCCTGACGATGCCCCTTGGTTCGTGAAAGATTACCACAATTACTACAAGACGGAACGCGGCTATCACAAGCGTTCCCTTAATTCAAACGGCGGTTGGAACAAGACATCGGCTCTTTCGTTTATCAATATGCCTCTACTTGCATATAGCGATGAAATCCGTAGTGCTGTTCTGGTAATCCACGGGGAGAAAGCACACTCCCGTTATTTCAGCGAGGATGCATTCAAGAAACTGAAGGGTGACAACAAGGAACTGATGATTATCCCCGGGGCCTCTCACGTGGATCTTTACGACAATCGTGCAGGAGTGATACCCTACGATAAAATCGAACAGTTTTTCAGGGAAAATCTCAAATAAGGAATTGTCAGTTGGAGAACTGAAAAATGCAGTGGCGCCTTTCACGAGGCGCCACTGTTTATTCTGTTATAGCGCAAGAAATAGAAGAATACATCAAATCCCGTTTGTTGAATAAAAAAATCGAAAAAAAATCATTTTCGTGTCACCCAAAATTGAAGTTCATGTCTTTTAGGGGAAATTTGAGGAAAAGATATGAATCAGGAACAGATAGATTGGACTTTAATCCGGAAGCGAGTGGACGGTTGCCTGACCGATGAGGAGCGGGAGCGCTTGGAGCGTTGGATAGCGGGGGATGAACAACGGCGGCGTTTTGTGGAACATGCTTGTCGGTATTATGAACGGGATTTACCCGTGGTCGATGAAGCTCGGGTAGCGAAAGCGTGGCAACGTTTCTCTCGTGGACGCAAGGAGAAACGGAGAAAACGGATACTCTCTTTGTGCACGTGGAGTGCTGCGGCCGTGATTCTTTTGGTTGCCGGGACTTGGTTCTGGGCATCGAATACCCGTGAAATTTCGAGCGGAAAACCTATTTCGGCAATTGCTTTCGGGAATAACAGTGTCCGATTGGTTATTTCGGACGGAACGCGAATTGATTTAACTACCCAAGAGCCGGGGCAGACTATTATAGATAAAGGTGTGAACGTGCATCTGAAAAAAGAGTCGCTTTCTTACGAGAATAACCCCGTCGTGGAAGATACGCTTTATCACACGGTGGAAGTTCCCCGGGGCGGAGAATACCACCTCACGTTGAGCGATGGTTCACGGGTATGGTTGAATGCCGAGAGTCGTTTGACCTATCCCATGATATTCGGGGCATCCGAACGTCGGGTGCGCTTGGAGGGTGAAGCCTATTTTGAGGTGGAACCCGAGAAAGGACGTTTTGTGGTGGAAACAGATGACATGAACGTGCGGGTGCTTGGCACGGCGTTTAACGTGAATGCCTACAGTGACGAGGCTGCCACACGAACTACTTTGGTTCACGGAAAGGTGGAGGTATTAACAGTGAAGGATGATTTGCAGCGTATATTGATTCCCGGGGAGCAGGCTATACTTGACCGGGCAAGTGGGCAATTGGATGTGGAGCAGGTGAGCACGGACCTTTATACCCGATGGATAAAGGGACAATTCGTCTTTCGGGATGCTCCTTTGCGGGATATCATGCGAACGTTGGCACGTTGGTACGAGATGGAGTATGAATTTACCGATTCGGAATTGGAATCACTGTGTTTCTATGGTGTAATCAGTCGCTTCGAGCGAGTGGAGAGTTTGTTGGAACAATTTGAAAAAACAGGTAAAGTGCGTTTTGAATATAAAGGGAATAAGGTTGTAGTAAAAAAATAAGGGATGCTGGAAACATCCCTCGGGTTTAATCAAAACGGACTGCTGGAAACAGTCCATATTATTAACGTCATTACAAATGTATGAAAAAAAAGTTGAATGCATGCTATTGCCGAAGGCAATGGCTAAAAAAAATGTTACGAGTGATGAAAATAGGATTTTTCCTCTTGGTGTTAAGTTTGACATCAGTGCATGCGACTACTTTCTCTCAACAGAAAGTGAATCTGGACGTAAAGAACAAATCGCTTCTGCACGTCTTGGATTTGTTACAGGAACAATCGGGATATACCTTTTTGATTTCTAGCGAGGATATTAAAAGTGTGACTGATCTTTCTGTAAAAGCAGAAAATGAGAATGTATTCGATGTATTACAACGATGTTTGCAGGGGACTAATTTACGTTATGAAGTGAGCGGACAATTGGTTGTCTTGCGTTTACTGATATTGGGATCGGAGCAAAAATCATTGCGAGTGAAAGGGTTCGTGTACGATTCCCAGAAATCCCCAATGCCGGGAGTGACGGTGAAGGTGACAGGAGTAGCGTTGGGAACGACGACGAACGTGCAAGGATGGTTTGCCTTGGATTTACCCGTAACGGAAGGTTCGTTGGAATTTACCTTTGTCGGTTTTAAGAAGCAGATAGTGGCTTTTAACGTGAAAACCGATACGTTGCGTGTTATCATGGAGGAAGATATCGCGGAGTTGGAAGAAGTGGTAGTGCACACGGGGTATTATAACGTGGACAAGCGGAAATTGACGAGTGATATCACTACGTTGAAGATGGATGATATTATGCAACCGGGTGTTTCCACGCTGGATCAGATGTTGGAAGGGCGTGTGCCGGGGATGATTTTCATGCAAAATTCAGGACAGGTAGGGGCTGCTCCGAAACTTAAAATTCGGGGAACTACCACGCTGCTGGGATCCACACAACCGTTGTACGTGTTGGATGGGATGATTTTGGATGATCCGGTAAATATTCCGGCAGAGGAAATTAACAGTCTTGATTATGTGAATTTGTTGGGTAACGCCATTTCCGGTTTGAACCCGAGCGATATCGAGCAAATCGACGTGTTGAAGGATGCTTCCGCCACGGCTATCTACGGTCCTAAAGCCTCGAACGGTGTGATCGTGATTACCACGAAAAAAGGTAGAGTCGGGAAACCCGCTATAACTTATAGTTTATCGGGTACATTTCGTCAACGTCCCCGTTACACGGATCGGGATGTGGATGTAATGAATTCCATGGAACGTATCGCTTATTCGCGCGAGGCGCTCAACGCGGGTTGGGCACAGCCCAATTTGACGGCTTGGGTCGGGTACGAGGCTGCCTATTCCGATTTTTTGAATAAGAAAATCACATACGAGGAGTTCCAGAAGCAGGTGTCGTTCATGGAAACGTCGAATACCGATTGGATGGGACTTTTGTTGCAAGATACTTATTCTCACAACCATAGTTTGGGTATTTCGGGTGGGACCGAAAATATTCGCTACTACACGTCCATAGGGTTCATGGATGAAAAAGGAAATACCAAGGGAGAAGTGAACAGGCGTTACACCGCTATGGCGAACCTGAACGTGAATTTCAATAAATGGGATATACGTTTCGGTTTGAACGGGAACTTGCAAAAGAAAGAGTACACGCCGGAAGCGGTGGGGGTTGCCGATTACGCTTATAACTCTTCACGGAGTGTGCCTGCCTACACGGAAGACGGGGAATATTTTTTTTACGATCAGAAAGTCGGGGGACGTGAGATGGCGTATTTTAATATTATTAACGAGATGGAAAATTCTTGGAACCATATAAACACGGATCAATTGGGGTTGCAAGTTAATTTGGGCTATAAAATTATCCCTTCCTTGAAAGCGGACGTGAGTTTCTCGTACAATGTTTCTCACACGAACAATGACACGTGGTATGGTGAAAAGTCACATTATATTATGGACTTGATGGCTATTTCCAGAATAGAAAGAGAAGAATCCGGTGATTTTGATGCCGTGCATATAGGGGAACCTGTTCCATGGATGGCTGAAAATCTGGTCGGAGGAGAATTGAGGTTATCGAACACGACGAATGAAAGCTATTATTTACGCGGTACGCTTAATTTCAATAAGATGGTTACCGAGGATCAAAATCTGTCGGCGAGTTTAATCGGTGAGATTAGGCATACGAAATATTCGGGATTTAAGATTACAAAACGGAATTACCTGCCGGAGCGGGGAATGATTTTTGACGGATGGGATGCAGAGCTGAACTCGGCAATGCAAAAATGGTCACAAACCGAGGCGGCATTGGGACGTATGGAGGATAATTTAACACGTCAGGTTGGTGCGATTGCTTCTGTTTCCTACGCATGGAAAGATACTTATATTTTGAATGGTAATATGCGTGTGGACTGGTCGAATAAATTTGGAGACCGGAGTAACGAGAAATTCTTGCCCATCTGGTCCGTGTCCGGGCGTTGGAATATGCACAAAGATTTGTTATACGGGGTGAGTTGGGTGAACGACTTGGCTCTGAAGTTGTCTTTCGGTTACCAGGGGAATATGTCCAACTCGGAGTCACCTAGATTGATTATCTCGAAGGGGGGAACTAATAAATTCTTTAAAGAGTTTCAGTCTTCGATTAAGAATTTCCCGAATCCCTTGTTGAGTTGGGAAAAGACTGCGTCATTTAACGCAAGTGTGGAATTCAGCTTGTTTAATCATAAATTGAGAGGTAATTTTGGATATTACTATCGTCACACGAGTGATGCTTTTATGAAAAAAACGGTTTCTTTAGCAAATGGAACGACCAGTTACACGGTCAATGCCGGAACGTTGATCAATCAAGGATATGAATTCAGTTTCTCGTTCACGCCGATTAATAACATGCTCAATGCCGCAAATTTATCGGGTGGGCATCGCGGTTTCCGTTGGCGATTTGATCCGAATTTCGGTTCCGTTTTCAATCAATTGTTGGATAAGGTGAAACCGAAAGATAAGGTGTTGCAGGATAATGATGTTCAAATTCAGGCCTATCTCGATGGTAAAGTTCAGGTTGCCGGTCGTCCGGTAAATACGTTCTACAGTTTCAAGTTCAAGGGATTGAATCATGACACGGGGGCACCGGAGTTTTACGGTACCGAAGAGTCTTATCATGCGACGGACGAGAATGGTAATCTTTTGTATGAAAACGGGGAACCCGTGATGAAAAGTTGGAACGACGTGTATGCGACGATGGATAAGGAGGACGTGTGGATGTCGAGATTCCTGACGCATTCCGGTTGCCGCGAGCCGTTTTTGCAGGGAAGTATCAATAATACGTTTGAATACAATAACTGGGTATTATCATTTAACTTGGCTTATAGTATCGGTTCCAAGATTCGTTTGTTTAAGATGTATCCCAACGGGGGATCGATGCCTGTACCGGAGAGGAATTTGCGTCGGGAATGGACGAAACGTTGGCGAGTACCCGGTGATGAACAACATACTAATATTCCGGGTATCGTTGGGGGAAAAACTTACTTGGATATGGGTAATCCTTGGTGGAGTGGCTGGACTTCTTGGGATCTTAAAACTAATTATTGGAAAATGTACGATAATGCGGATATACGGGTAGTTTCCGGTAATTATCTGAAATTGTCGAGTATCCAATTACGCTATGTGGTACCGGAGAAGATTTGTAAACATCTTTATATGCAGTCTGCTTATTTGTCGCTTAGCGGTACCAATCTGTTCACGCTTTGTAGCAAAAAGTTGAAAGGGCAGAGTCCTACACAATCGGGAACCACGAATCTGATTAATATCTCGGTACGTCCGACTTATTCGTTATCGTTAAATGTAACATTTTAAAATAAGGAGATATGAAGAGTAATATACTTTATACATGGGTTTTGGCGTTATGCATGACCGTGTCCGGATGTGGTGATTTCCTGGAGGAATATTCTCGCGATCAAGTGTACGCTTCTTCTTGGAAGGATCTGGATGAGGTCTTGATTGGAAACGGGTATATAGAAAATGATATACAAGCTAATTTACCGAATCGTTATGGGGATTTATATTATCCGTTTTTGTTCCTGATGGATGATGACGCAGAGGAATTATTAACTGCCGCACGGGATAAAAATCCGGGAGTTGTAGTTCAACTTGGGCGAGCCGCTGCCACGTGGCAGCGAGATCCGTTCCGTCGGTCGGTTATTGATGAAGAGAGAAAAGACAATACGATTACAAAACTGTATGAGCATATCGCATACACGAGTACTATCATTAACTACGTGGATGAATTCCCGAAAGACCCGATCGAGGAGCTGATGCGTATTCAGGGGGAGGGACAATTCTTGAGAGCTGCATATTACTTGATGGTTAATAATATATACGGATGGGCTTATGATCCCAAAAATGACGGGGCAGATTGGGGAGTACAATTGAAAACGAGTGAATGGATCGTGGAGGAGCATATCCCTCGAGGAACGGTGAAACAGGTGTACCGGGCGATCGTGGGAGATCTGGAAGGTGCGTGCGAGAATTTGCGAGGGGTGGTTCAAAAGAATTTCTACCGAACGAACCAGTTGGCTGCGCACATTTTATTGAGTCGGGTTCATTTGTATATGGAGAATTACGATAAGGTAATCGTCCAATGTGATTCAGCTCTTGCCATGGGATGTCCCTTGTCGGATTTGAACACGTATGTCACCGGGAATGTTCCCAAGGAGCGAACTTATTTATATAGCAATAATAACCCGGAAATCGTGTTTACGATGGGATACGGTTTCGTGCAGGAATATTTTAAACCGGAAGATCAAGGAGGAGGAGCGTACACAGCTTCGGCTGGTTTGATGGCGGAGTTTAGAGATGATGCAGAAGTGAAAGATTTACGTTTGGATTGCTATTTTAGGCGGCATAAAACGGCCTCCGATCGTTTCGGGGTTTGCAAGGCTGCTTTTAAAACTTCGGGAACGAATTATCCGACGGTGTTTGAAACATTTTTGATCCGTACGGTCGAGGCTTATTTGAATAAGGCGGAAGCTCAAGCGATGAAAGGGGATTTGGCCGGTGCCGTGACCACGTTGCAACCTTTGCTGGAAACTCGCTATGCCCCGGGTATGTTACCGCGGTTATCCGGTTTGGGTGAGGCTGAGTTGGTGAATTTTGTTCGTTCGGAACGTCGACGGGAACTTTGTTTCGAGGGACATCGTTGGCCCGATTTGAAACGATATGCCGTGAGCACAAAATATCCTTATAATGAACCGATTCAGCATGCTATTTATACACCTCGTGATCAGTTGGGGGGTGATTTATTAGGATATTATGAATTGGGACGGTATGGCGAGGATGACGGTTGGATCATGCCGTTGCCCGCGAGTGAAATCACTTACAACGAGGGCGATGTGGTGAATCCGGAACGCCCGGAACGGGAATTGAAATAAGAAAAGGAAACAATATTAAATATTGGAGATATGTTAAAGAAATATTTATTATACGGGATCTGTATTTGCTGGATAGCTTTGGGTGGTTGTAATAAGGATGAGGAGAAAATCACCTCACCCTCCTACGCTGACCGGAACTGGTTCGTGATACCGGATAAACCGGGCGAATTCAATCAATTGGTGTATGATATTTATAAAGAAACTGGTATACCTATTTTTGTAAACGATACATTGGGGGAAGAATATTATGCTTTGGATGTGGCGGGAAATCCGATTCTTCGCACAGAAAGATTTAACCTTTCCTATGCAATATTCGGGGAGGTGCGTCTTCAGGAGGCAGCCCCTTTGAGGTCTATCGTGCAGAGTCGGGATACGCCAGCCATGATAAAAGCTGCTAAATTGTTGCGAGATAAGGTATTGCCATATATACCTCGCATGGGCGAGGGAAGTCCATGCTGTTACTTTCTGGTGGATACGATTATATTGAACCCCCAAGATATACTAGTTTTCGGATTTGGTAATGCTGCCCCGAGGGATACAATAAAAAACATTTCTCCCGTGTATTCGGCTTTGAAGGGAGTTGTCGTAGGTGGTTTGAATCAATTGAATGAAATGCCGGAAGACGAACTCGATTTGTGGTGTGGACGTGTTATTGCTGCTAAGGTGACTTCTTGGTTGTTGTCGAATAATGTAGATTTGACATCATTTACGGGTATTACGGTTGAAGATAAAATGGCATATAACCAGAAGCAAGCTTTAAATTCTATCCAGTATAAATTGGATCTCGTGGAGGCATCGGGAATGTTTTATTTCTACCATGACAACCCGGATAAGGGACGTGCGACGTTGACGCAAGATCGGGATATGATAGAATATATTGCCCGTGTATATGCTTACCGGGGACGGGAGCAGGAGTTTTTGAAAGATTACGATGTTGATTCCAAGGTGTATCGTAAATTTCAAATTATGAAAGCGTTCGTGGATTTTTTTGAAGAGAGAAACGGTTTAAAATGAATGAAATAGCAAGAGCATGAAAAAGTTGATTTTAGTCGCATTGGTGAATTTAGTCTTCACGGTATGTGGAGCACAAGAGAAGTTTGAGATAAAAGGAAGTGTTAATGGTCTTCAAAATGGGAAAGTGTGCGTGCTGTCCATTTCCAAGCAACAAATCGATACATTGATACAAGCAGATGTGCAAAATGGGAAGTTTGAATTCACGGGAGAGGTGGAAGAACCGACGTTGGTTGGCATTGTTGTGAAAGATGGACCGCGTATGCCTTGTTGGATCTTTTTGGAAAATGCAAGTTTCACGGTGCAGCTAGACGCTAATGATGCCACTTTGAATCGGGTTGAAGGGGGAGGCGTGGAGCAAAGCATACTTCGTAAGAAAGATGAGATTGCCCTAGAAATCGGACGAATGAGAGTAGAGGCAAACCGGTTAATGGCAGGGGCAAAGACAGATGAGGAGAGAGATTCTATTCAACAATTGTATTCGCGAGCTTCTATGAATGAGATGAAAGCAAAATTGGATTTGATCAAGGCTTATCCGGATGCAAATGCTTCAGCCCAAATTGCGATGGAGGGAATGACTCAGCAGACGAAAGAGTTTGTAAAGGAGAAATACAATTTGCTTTCCGATAAGGGTAAGATGACAAAATATGGTAGACAGATGACCGAATATATTGCCTATTTAGATAGAATTAATTCTGAAGTATCGGCACCGGATTTCGCTTTAAAGGATGCGGATGGGAACACTTTCCGGTTGTCGGATGCGAAAGGCAAGGTTAAAGTTATCGTGTTCTGGGAGCCTGCAAAACATCGGACGGCGCTTAGGAAGCTTTTGGCAACGTATAGTACTTACCATGAACGGGGAGTGGAATTTATCACGATCCCTTTGAAGGAGAACAGCGAGTGGGCGAAAATGGTGAAAGAAGATAATTTCCCGTGGAAACAAGGTTCCGATTGGCAAAACGGTAAATCAGAAGTAGTTAAATTATTCGGAGGAAACTTTATCCGGTTTGTATACGTGTTGGACGAGAACAATAAATTATTATCTTGTACTAAGAACGTGGATACTTTACCGGGATATCTTGCAAAAATTGTAAAGTAATGTCGGAGAGGTGTGTCGATACACACCTCCATCTTTAGCGTATTGTTGTTAAATTACTAAGTATGAAATATTTAATTCCATTATTATTATGGAGTATGGTGGCTTGTGCCCCTATCTCTAAAGACCATTTTGTATTCCGTGGATATATTCCCGGGGCAAGGGACAGTATTCGCGTGAGATTATGTCCGGAAGATGGTTCTAACAGCTATATCGGTTATATCGTTGATGAAAAGATTGAATTTAAAGGGAGAGTGAAGGGACCAACGTATTGTTTATTACGGTTGGATAATCGTACGTCGGCTCGTCGCAATAAGGAGCAGGAGTTCACCCGGGATATCTATTTCTTTATGGAGAACGGGGATCTCTATTTTGAAACTCCGCATCTCGATAGCCTTTCGATTGGCTATCATAGATATGATTTGCGCAAGGAAAAAAATTATACTTTGAAAGGAAGTAAGACCCAAGATGCTTTCCGGCGTTTTCAGCAACAGACCATAGAGCATCGTCACGCAATCAAAGAACTGACGAAGAAAAGCGATGTATCTCAAACGCCGGAAGATTATCAGCAACTGTTAAGAATACAAAACGAGTTTTGGAAAATGTGTCGGGATTTTATCCGGAGTCAAAAGAACTTGGAGGTGAATTTATTCGTGGCACAGCAGGTGCATAGATACCCACTCTCGTATGATTTGTCGGATGTGGAAGAGATGGAAGCGTTGTTCGTTTCTTATCAAGATACCTGTGCGATGCTTCGGAAATACCGGGAGAGTTTGCAAGAGGCAAAACGCTTTGTGAGAGGCGTACAATTAGAAGATGCGGAATTGGTGACACCCGATGGGAAGCGGGTAAAATTATTAGAGCTGTTGAACAAGGACGGGTATACGGTTATAGACAATTGGGCGTCGTGGTGTGGAGCTTGTCGCATGGGACTTCCGGGTATGAAAGAGTTTTACAAGCGTTATGTTGACCGGGTAAAATTCATCAGTGTTTCAAGTCCCGGAGATAGGGAAGAGGGGTGGAAAAAAGCCATGAAAGAAGAAAACATGTCTTGGGAGCAGTATTGGGACAAAGACGGGCAATTCTCGAAGTTTATGAAAAATGCATGTAATGTTAGAACTATTCCTAATATAGTATTGGTTGCATCCGACGGTAAGATTGTTCACCGCGGGGGGAATGCCGGGGATATTGAATTACATTTAAAGTCACTTCTTCAAAATAAATAATGATATGAGATATTTACATATACTATGGCTTTTGGTGTGTTTTTCTTGTAACTCAAAAGATCATTTCTTATTGCGGGGTACCATTCCCGGGGCGATAGACAGTACAAAAGTTGTGTTGTCATCGTTAGAAAATCCCCAAGAGAAGATGGAGGAGTATGTGATTAACGAAAAATTTGAATTTACAGGGAAATGCGAAGTCGCTACGTGTTACAGTTTATATATAGATGATTCGAAAATTGCTTCCAAAAGAAAAATAAAAGATAAAAATTATCGGGAGATTAACTTTTTTATAGAGAATGGAGAGTTGGCCTTTGAAACTCCTCACCTTGATAGTTTACCCCTGCCGAAAAGTTTTGTAGCCTTTGACGTGCAAGATGAGAAAAACTATACTGTAACGGGGTCTGCGGCTCAAGATGTATTTTATCGCTATCAGGTACAGACCATTCCGTTGAGAAATGCTATTCATTGTTTGAAAGGTGATTTTAAATTTTCAAGAGATGTAGCGGTATATCGGGAGTTGGTGAAGCGGCAAGAAGAGTTGGCTAATGTCATTTGGGAGTTTGTAAAAAACGAACCGAATCTCGGATTGCGGATCTATTGGGCAGGATTGTTGAAAAAGAAACAGTTCGCTTACGATCAGGCTTATTTGGATAGTTTGGCTCGACTGGTGAAGGCAGATCGGGATACGTGTGCGGCACTGATGAATTTTAGGGAATCGTTGGGAAAAGATGCGGCTTTCACGTATGGAACGCCATTGATCGACACGAAGTTGCTTACTCCGGAAGGGGACAGCGTATCGTTACGGGCACAACTGAACAAAGAGGGTTATACTTTGTTGGATTTTTGGGCATCTTGGTGTGGACCGTGTCGTGCAAGTTTCCCGCATATCAAAAAAATACACGAGCGTAATAAGGAAAAATTGAAAGTAATCGGGCTTTCGTCTGATCCTGATAACCGAAAATGGTTGAATGCTTTGAATGAGGAACAATTGCCTTGGATGCAGTTGCATTGCAATAAGGCATTGAGTGCTTCACTTCGGATTACCTCTATCCCGTCGTTCTGTTTGGTTGATGCCGATGGAAAGATTGTTTTCTTTGGAAACAGGGGTGATTTGGATTTGAAATTGGAAGAACTTGGTATGTAATTGTAAATGAAATAAATTTTTGTAAGGTTATGAGAACTTTATTGTTATTGATATTTTTATTCGCGGGAATGTTTTCGGCTGTTAGCCAGACGCAAGGCGAAGGATTCGAGATCAAGGGGAAAGTGAATTTGATATCAGGTAAGGTGGTGTTGATGGCCCCTCCCCGGGGAAGGTGTGATACTTTGGCTTGGGCTGTCATCCAGCCTGACGGGACCTTCGTCTTAAAAGGGAAGGTGGAAAAAACAGAGTGTGCTTTTTTGGAATTTAGATGGAGAAAAGAGGGATTAATGTTTTTTTTAGAGAACACGACTTACACGATTGAGGCTGATATGAATGCGCATACTTGTAAAATCGAAACCAATAGTGCGGAAATGGCTTTGTTGGAAAAGGCAAGACAGATCTATAAAGAGGCAGCTTCGACAATAGGGGTGATGAACCAACAGCGAGAGGCCAACAAGCAGGATTCGATGAAAATGATGCTCTTCGAGATGATGGCACTGCGGAGCGAGAGAGGTCGACAGGCAAAAGCGGATGCTTTGGCAAAGGCAAATCCGGACTCTGATGTGGCGGCTTGTTTGCTCATGAGAAATTTACCCGAGAAGTTTTTACTGGGAGACCCTTGGATGTTGCAACGAGATTATGCCGGAATTTGTATACTTCCGGGAAAGACGCATCAGATGAAATTGGCTGAATTGAAAGAAAAATACAATGGATTATCGGATAGAGTAAAAGAGACCAGATGGGGGAAGAAAATGGCAGGAGTATTAGAATTGCGGGAAAGAACAGACGTGGGACAGATGGCTCCGGATATGACCTTGCTTGATCCGGATGGAAATAAATTTAACCTATATGACGTGAAAGCCAAGGTGAAACTGCTTGATTTCTGGGCATCGTGGTGCGGTCCCTGTCGGGCGGGGAATCCGGAATTGGTGAAAATCTATAAAGAGTTTCATGATAAAGGATTAGAAATTGTTGGTGTATCGTTAGATGATAAACAAGAGGCGTGGGTGGAAGCGATAAGACAAGACGGGCTTCCTTGGAAACATGGTTCCGATCTGGACGGTGGGTTTCGTTCGAAATCAGCTCGCTTGTATGGTGTGGGTGGAATTCCTCGTATTTTTTTATTGGACGAAAATAACCGGATAATCTCGAATGGTGGATTGAAAGGTGAAGCGTTGAGAGAAAAATTGATGGAATTATTGCAATAAACGTTTTGAAAAATAGAGGAAGATGAAACAAGTACTTTATATATCGGTATTGTTGTTTGTCATGTCGATGTCGTTATCCGTGTGTGGGAAAAATAAGAATACGGATTACGTGATTCTCGCCTCCCTGGTGGTGAAGAATGATACGGAGTGGATGAAAGTGGTAAATACCTTGCAAGAGAAACACAATGCAACTGTTTTCTTTTACGATAAAGAATTTCGGGAAAATTTAGACGATTTGAAAAACGTCTATCCCCGTTACGTGGCAGTGGTGGAGAAACCGGAGAATATCGGAAGGGAATTCGTGATGGAGTTACATCGCATGAGCCGCGAAATGGATGAGGATATATACGAAGATTTCCTGTGGGGAATTATCACCGGTTATGATGCTGCCGGGGCATTGAAAATGGTAAACAACAGCACGGAACCTTTAGTAATTCGTGATGCTGTTTCCTCGATCACGGAATTGAAAAGTGCCAAATGGTTCGATCGTTATGGTTGGGTAGAAGACCATGAACGAGATATCTGGGGAGAAAAGAACGGTCCTGATGCACCCGTGGTTACTGATTCCATTCCGGTAGATGAGATTTACACCTTCTCGGAATTGTACAAGAAATACGATCCTGATTTGGTGTTAACGGCATATCATGCTACCGAAGGAGGATTGAATATGCCTTTTTGGGGAGGGAGGCTTTACTGTAAGGATGGTAAAGTGATCGCATCAGCAGGTCCTAGACCGGGTGATCCGGAATGGGAATTACCGGAAAGTGGTAAGCGACGAGTGTATTTTGCAGTGGGTAATTGTTTGATTGGTAACATAAACAAGACCATCAAGAGTATGGCAATCGCTTGGATGAATAGTGCTAATGCAGCCACGATGATTGGTTACGTGGTGCCGACGTGGCACGGTCGTGCCGGGTGGGGGGCTTTGAAATATTGGTTGACGTATGCCGGGAACTACACGTTGGCGGAAGCTGTGTTCATGAATCAACAGGATCTTTTGCATCAGCAATATGAATGGTATCCTTCCTTGTATCGGGAGAACTATCCTTTCAACAAGTATTTCTCGGAAACCCCGAATGCGAAAAAACGCTTGAAGGAGATTCTAGGTAGGGAACCCTCGCTGGATGAAACCGGTTTTTGGCACGATCGCGATGTGTTGGCGTATTACGGAGATCCCAAGTGGAATGTCCGATTGCAAGAGGTGCCGGGAGAAAATGATTATACGGTAACTTTCAAGGAAAAAGCGAAACAATGTGTTATTACGATTAAAACAGGTAAAAATTTTAACTTGACACAATTGAAGGGGGATCACTTTAAACAAGAACATGTTTTGGATTTGCCTTTTAGTTACTTCTTCCCGGAGCGGTTAAAGAATCCCCGTTTGGCAGAGGGACAAAACTGGAGTGTGGCACTGGATGAAAATTTCTTGTTGATTTATAATGCTGATTTTGAATCGAGTAAAACGTATACCGTGATACTTGATATAGATAAATAATGACTAAAGATGATTTGTATGATAAAAATGTTGTTTACTGTATGTGTGATATTGACATTAGTCAGTACCGGTTTGTTTGCGCAATACGATATGCAAGCGCAAATACCCGTGGATCCGAACGTGCGAATCGGGAAGTTAGATAACGGGTTGACTTATTATATTCGTCACAATGAAGAACCTAAAGAGAGGGCTTGTTTTTATATTGTTCAAAACGTGGGAGCAATCTTGGAGGAGGATAATCAAAACGGTTTGGCTCACTTTTTGGAACACATGGCGTTTAACGGGACCAAACATTTCCCCGGGCGCAAAGGGATCGTGAATGTGCTTACGAAACATGGAGTTGCTTTCGGGCGTAACGTGAATGCTTATACCTCACAGGATGAAACGGTGTATAATATCAGTGAGGTGCCGACCACGAAGCCCGGGTTGTTGGATACCTGTCTATTGGTTTTGCATGATTGGTCACATTATCTGGAATTAGCAGATAAAGAGATTGACGGGGAGCGAGGTGTTATTTCCGAGGAGTGGAGAACTCGGATGAATGCGGGTACTCGTATTCGTCAGCAAGCACTTCCGGTTGTCTTGAACGATTCTAAGTATGCTTACCGTAACGTAATAGGTGATATAGACATCATAAAGAATTTCGAATACCAGACGCTTCGGGATTATTATCAAAAGTGGTATCGACCCGATTTGCAGGCTATTGTTGTTGTGGGGGACTTCGATGTCGATGAGATGGAAAAGAAAGTGTGTGGACTTTTCACTAAAATCCCCGCCCCGGTGAATCCTGCCATGAGAGAAAATTGTATCGTTCCCTCGCACGATGATATAAAATTCGTTTGTGCCACGGATAAAGAGGTTACGGCTTCGACGATCAACGTGATCATAAAACATCCGGCAGCTTCAAAAGAGCAAAAACAGACTCACCAGTATTTGAGGGATGATATGATACGTTCTTTCTATAATATGATGTTGAATGCACGTATTAGCGAGTTGACACAGACCGGGAATCCTCCTTTTATCAAAGGAGGAGGTGCAATTGGTAAATTCCTGAGAGGTGTGGATGCTTATACATTGACTGTTACCGCCAAGCCGAATGAGGAGGCTGAGGCTTTGGAAGCCATTTGGCGTGAAAACGAGAGAATACGCAGGCATGGCTTCACAAAAGAAGAGTTTGACCGGGCTAAAACGAATCTGATGATGGGAATGGAATATTACCGTAGTCGGATGAACAAAACAAAGTCAGACAGTTACGCTAAAATCATTAAATCTCATTTCTTGGAGGGGGCTCCCATGCTGGAGCAGGATTATCAATTGGCTTTTGGAATGGCAATCCTCCCGACGATAACACTTGAAGAGGTGTCGGCTATTGCTGGAAAATACACGACTTTGAAGAATATGGTGATCAGTATTGAAGGGCCGTCTGAAGGTGTGAAACACCTCACGGAGCAAGAGGCGCTAACCGTGTTGGAGAAAGTGAAAAATTCTGAAATAGATGTTTATCAAGATGTATCGGCAGATAAGCCCTTGCTTGCAGAAGAGCCGGAAGGTTCCAAAATCGTGAAGACCAAAAAGTTGCTGCGATTCGATGCGGAAGAGTGGATCTTGGAAAACGGGGCAAAAGTTGTATTTCGTAAAGCTGATTTCGACAAGAATCAAGTCAGCGTAACCTCTTATAGTAAAGGAGGAACTTCTCTGTACGAAATGGATAAACTCGCTTCGGCAGAAATGCTTCCGAAGGTGATTGGGGCTTACGGTTTGGGTGAGCACACGGCAATGGTATTGAATAAAATCCTCACGGGTAAAGAGGTAAGAACCTCCCTTAGCCTGACGAATGCAGCAGAGGCTGTGAGTGGAAATTCCAGTATTAAAGATTTTGAAACGTTGATGCAGTTGATTTATATGCGTTTCGAGAAACCTCGTTTTGATAAGTTCGCTCACGACGGATTTATGGAACGTAATTATGCTGCGATTGCCAGTGCGGATAATGATCCCAACAAAGCGAAACAAGATTCTTTGAAGCTGATTTTGAACGACTACAATCCCCGGGTTTTATTATCGGGAAAAGAGTATTTAGATCGAGTAAGTTTCGAACAAGTGGAAGAGATCTACCGTGATCGGTTTAAGGATATCAGCGATTTTACTTTCTTTATCGTGGGTAATATTGATGCCGATGTCGTAAAACCGCTCGTGGAGAAATATTTAGGAGCCGTTAAATCGTATGGACGAAAAGAAAATTGGATAGATCGGAAAGTGAGAAATCCGAAAGGTAAAATGGAAAAAGTTATTGAACTTCCCTTGGAAGAACCCAAAGCTACCGTGTTTACCTATTTCAATAAAGAAACGAAAGTCGACATTCGCGGCAATCTTTATCAAAGTATACTGAAAGGGGTACTCCAGCAAAGATATATGTCTACCATCCGGGAGAAAGAAGGTGGTACATATGGGGTTAGCGTGCAGAGTATGACTTCTAATGAACCGCGGGAAACTTATGGAATGAATATCATGTTCGATTGTGATCCGGAAAAAGCAGAACACTTGAAATCATTGATTTATGCCGAAATTGATAAATTACAGAAAGAGGGTCCGACCCGAGAAGAAGTGGATGTATTGGTTGCCGGTATAAAGAAAAATAGCGAGCAAGCCAAAGCACACAATGCTTATTGGATGAGTGCTCTCCGCACGTATTATCTGCGTGGAGAAGATATCACTGCTCCCAAAAACTTCGATAAAATCATCGACAATATCACCCCGAAAAATATACAGAAATTCGCGAAAAGAATATTTAAAGGAGCTGATGTTGTTGATTTAATGTTTGTGCCGGAGAAAAAGTAGGGGTGATAAAATATCTTCCATAAAAAACGGGGAGGGGTGGTTTAATAAAAAGATCATCCCTCTCTAAAATAATCAATGTTTGTATGAAAAATAGATATATAATTTTCTTTTGCTGTATATTTCTGTGTGTACTCGTGCAAGGACAAACGAAAACAGACAGAAAAAAGGAGCCTCGGGATTGGCATCTACGGTCAGTCGAGAAGGACGGTTTTTATGGGGCTGCCGTGTACGACGCTTATGAATATTTGAAAGACCGGAAACCTAAAAGACGAGTCGTGGTAGCCGTGATTGACGGGGGAATTGATATCACGCATGAGGATTTGAAAGAGAGCGTGTGGATAAACGAAGACGAGATACCGGGCAATGGTATCGATGACGACAAAAACGGTTACGTGGACGATGTGCACGGTTGGAATTTCCTCGGTCTACCGGGAGGGGAAACCGTGAAACACATGACGACCGAAGCCAATCGATATTATATGGCTTTGCGAGATCGATTCGAGAATGTCGACACGAATCGTTTGTCGAAAAAAGATCGTCAACTTTATCGGCATTACGTGAAGGTGATATTGAAAAAATCGTCCTTGTACAATGCGATTAAGTCTTATGAAGATTTGAATATCTATTGCAGGAAGATGGATGAATTTGGTCGTCGATTGAAATTGATGTTTCCTGATGTGGAGTTGAAAAAGGAACATTTTTTAGCCTTGGGGGAAACTTTAAGTGATACGACGGAAAAGGAAACGTATGCGTATTTTCTTGAACGTTGGAAATATGCGCCGAAGAACAATTGGGTACAGATGTTGGAATCCCGGGAAAAGCTTTTGGCAAACTCTAAGAAACAACATGATGGTGCTATTCGCTCTTTTGAAACGGATGAAAGAAAAAACGTGGGAGATGATTTGAATGATATAAAAGATCGTTTTTACGGGCATTCCGTGATGAAATCTCACGAACACGCATGTGAAGTGTCAGGCCTTATAGGTGCAACTCGGGATAACGGGATCGGTATTGACGGTATTGCTGATGTTTGGTTAATGAGCCTGCGGGTAGGTGCGGAGGATGGAGATCAGTATGACAAAGATGTTGCCAACGCTATACGATACGCCGTGGAAAACGGGGCTAATATCATCAACATTAGCCTTGCCCGTTACGTGTCCATGCATCGGGAATGGGTGGATGATGCTCTTCGTTTCGCGGAAAAAAAAGGCGTGTTGGTTATTCATGCTGCCGGAAATAGTATGTGTTGCACGGATGGATTTTATGCTTATCCAACACGCTATATGGCGAACGGAAAAACCGTGAAGAACTTGCTCAACGTTGGAAGTGTTTATGCGGATGGGACTCCTGCCTCTACGACCAATTTCGGGAAAGATGAGGTGGACTTGTTCGCTCAAGGTGGAGGTGTTTATACCACGAGTAAAAACAATACTTATAAAACAATCACAGGAACAAGTGTGGCTGCCCCAATTGTTTCCGGGGTGGCGGCTTTAATATGGAACTATTTTCCGGAATTGAGCGTGAAAGAATTAAAACAAGTGTTACTCGACGGGGTCACATCTCGAAAAGGAGTAGAGGTAACTCAACCCTCCGGAATTAAGGCTTTGGGAAAAGATAAGGTGTATTTTGAGGATTTATGTGCCACGGGGGGAATCGTGAATGCCCTTCAGTCAGTGAAATTAGCAGAAGAATTGTGTAAAAAAAATAGATTTATTTCTTTTTAAATAATAATCTGTCGGGAGGTTTGTTTTTTGGGACATAAAATTTTTAAATTATGTCTGATAAACAAATTAACATAGAGATAGAAAACAACCTCCCGGCAGGTACTGCCGTAGTGGTAAGTGATCGTTACCGTAGCGATCGATTTTTCGTGTGGTACAATGACGCGTACCGGATTGTCTTGTGTTCCAATATCGCTTGGTTGCAAGCGGATCGTGATTATTGTTACCTTCATTTCAAGAATGGTACTAAAATGCTCGTGGTTCACCCGTTGAAGGACGTGTTGGCGATGCTTCCCCCGGAAGATTTCGTTCGGGTTCACCGGAGTTACGCCGTCTGTTTGGACCTCGTGGACCGATTGGTCGGGAATACGATTTACATCGGCAAACAAGATTTCCCGGTGAGCCCCGCTTACAGGGAAGATTTATACTCCCGTTTCCGTTTTTTAGGAAAAGTGAAAGGATTGCATAAATCTAAACTCGTGAAAAATAATAAATAAATGTATAACCCGTCCCGAGAGGCAACCTCCCGGGCAGGTTGTCATGGTGTTTTGTTATTATAACTATATCTGTATGCCGTGTTGTACGAAACGGAGCGAGGCAGATCGAGATTGGTGGAGTTGAGAACTCGTGGCGAGAGCGGTAGCACAAGTTATGCCCTTCCCGAAGAATGGGATAATACGAAAGTGAAAGTGTATTGTTTTGCCATGTTGAAGAGGGGAAAGGAAGTGTCGGATAGCAAGTTGATAGCGTGAAGTTGATTAGTCTATAAAGTCCGTTGACTTTATGACTTTATGGACATTCTTTCAGACTTTATGGACGAGAGGGAGTGTCGAAATACTCCCTCTCGTGTGTTACTTCGTTTTTTTATTTAGCTCATGTGTCATGTAGTTTTCTGAAAGGTTCTGTTTTCTAGCGTCTTGTAAAAAAGTTTAAAAAAAGAGGGTAAAAAATTTGGAAAAGGGGATTTTATGCTGTTA
>QWCH01000925.1_pt1 | contig 69808 bp, 64 predicted proteins | sample 1972671 | NCBI WGS metagenome assembly QWCH01 (sample SAMN09866713, study PRJNA288562) | Human gut metagenome isolate term3_stool, whole genome shotgun sequencing... | isolation source: gut | host: Homo sapiens | place: USA: California
TCGCATGTCGTGAGACACAACGGACGTGCATGACCTAACTTGATGAGCCGACTTGTCGGCGAATCTTAGTAGGTCAGCTGCAACTGATTTCCCAAGAGCAGTTGCTCAGAATGAGCAATTGCGATTGGTTGAAATCATCTGCTGAACCGTGTGACTTTATGGTCCGGCCGGAACTGCTCGTTCAAATTTTTCAAAAATAAAAAGCCACGAACTTTTTATTCGTAGCTTTACTTGGTGCAGATAGCGAGACTCGAACTCGCATGTTATAAAACACACGGACCTGAACCGTGCGCGTCTGCCAATTTCGCCATATCTGCATAATTATATTTATTTTTTACTTCATACATACAATAAAATTTCTGTCAAAATTCCATCGCCTATCAACCAAAAAGGTCTGCGGTACAATATACAATAAATTGTACCGCATTTTTCATATCTAATCAAATCTTTACAGTTTTATAATTTCGCCTCTGTCTTTGTAGTCGCTTGTTAGATCGATGTCAAGTTTTCTAAAGATGTCGATATCCGTTATATTAAGCATTCCGGTCGAATGTCCGCGAAGTCCGCGAAGTTTCGCAAGATTTTCAATACATATTCTTGCACTCGGGTTGAACATTTTCGACGTTGCAAGACAAATCAAAACTTCTTCAACATTAAGAACGGGTCCGTTTTTCTTTTCGATAATGCCCTTCACTTCTTTTATCGGTTCTAAAATCGCCTTGTCTATGAGGTGCAAATCGTCCGGAATGTTCGAAATGTGTTTCAATGCATTTAAAACCGCAGCTGCTGCCGAGTCCATAAGTTCGCTGTCTTTTCCCGTGATGATCGTGCCGTCTTCGATTTCGATTGCCGTCACATTGCCGCTGAAGTTCGACTCACTCATGAGTTTTTCTTTCTTTTCTCTTGCAGCTACAAGTGATTTTCTGTCCTCAACTTTTAGGTTCAGCTCTTCCATCAGCCTTTTTATTCTTTGCATTTCCGGTTCATTTTGATGCGTAACTTTAAACACAAAAAGCGCCTTCAAATATCTGCGAATAATTTCTTGTCTAGATGCTTCCTTCACAACTTCTTCGTCAATTATTCCCGATTTTATTCTGTTTACCCCCATGTCCGTCGGAGATTTGTAAAATTCTTCTCCCATTATGCGGTCCAAAATCTTTTTTAAAATCGGAAATGCTTCAATATCTCTGTTGTAGTTTACAGAAACTTCGCCGTAGCTTTCCAAGTGGAACGGGTCGATTTGGTTGACGTCGCTCAAATCTGCAGTCGCAGCTTCATAAGCAAGATTGAGTTCGTGCTTCAAAGGAAGATTCCACACCGGGAATGTTTCAAACTTCGCATATCCCGCTTTCACGCCGCGTTTATATTCATGATAAAGTTGGCTGAGGCAAGTTGTCATCTTTCCGCTTCCCGGTCCCGGTCCCGTCACGACAATGATTTTTCTCGTCGTTTCAACATAAGGGTGCTTTCCAAATCCGTCTTCAGAAAGAATTTTATCAACGTCACTCGGGAAGCCTTCTGTTGTTTCGTGAAGATAGACCGGCATGTTGCTTCCTCTCAAAAGCGCTGCAAATCTGTCTACGTTTTCATCTTTTTTATATCTGTTTATAACTACCGAATTTATTTTTATACCTCTTTTTTTGAGCCTTTCAATGAGTCTTATACACTCTTTTTCATAGGTCAAACCGGTATTGTTGTTCAATTTGTTCGAAATAATATCTTGCGCATGAATTGTTACAATAACTTCCATTTCGTCTTTCATTTTTTCGAGCAATGTCGTCTTTATGTCCTCATCATAACCCGGAAGAACCCTTGCTGCGTGTTTGTCGCCAAAAAGTTTGCCACCGAATTCCAAATAAAGCTTTTGAAATCTCGAAACCCTCTTCAAAATAAAATCCGTTTGTTCATTAATGTATTTTTCATTAGAAAATCCAATCTCCATGCATATCACCTCTCATATAATTTTACCACACGATTTCTCTTTATACAATAAAAAAAGTGGTTACAAAACCACATTTTTTTATTTTTGTTGTATTAATAAAACTGTGTTGAGCTGTCTTCCCGCATTTCTTAAATATCTGCCGTTTGCAAAAAGTGCACTCGATGCACCGCCGTCAAGATTGAATGCGTCCGTGCATCCGAGACTCGCCATAATATTTGCACATTGTGCCATTGTGCCCGAAGTTGTAACAAGGACAAGTTGGTTGTTTTTATTTATTCCGATGAGACTTCTTGCACCTGCACCTTGTGTCATCTTAGCTTCCATGCCTTTGACCGACTTTTCCCAAACAGGTTTGCCGTTTTCAATAAGCATTGGAGCCGCTGACATAATATCCGTTACTTTTGAGAACGGAATTTCTTCTTCCCCGTATTTAAATGTGCTTGTTTCAACCGTTCCATCAGCTGTATCTTTTGTGAGCAAAAGATCAAGTCCTACTTTTCTTCCCGGTTTAAAGCGTGCCTTTACATAGTTTTCATCCGCAGCGTCTTTGCCATAATAAATGAGATAGCCGTCCTTTGGAATTTCCGCTTTGCCGTTTCCCGGTGCGACTTTTTGAACAACATCGCCCTTCACTGTGACCACAAATCCACCGTTGAAATTTGTTGGAACATTTCTGAACTGATTGAAGATATATACTCCGCTTGTGTCGTTCGGTGCAACATTTACATACCAAACGCTGAAAACATTGAAGTCCATAGCGTTCGTTGCATTGTTCCACTCATTCTTTTTCTTTCCGTCGAGATATCCGAAATATTTAAAAGTGCCGTGTACAATTTTTGCTTTGTAGTCGTCAAACACAATAAGGTTTGCATTTTTTCCTTCCATATTGATCATTTGTCCATTTTTCATTTGTGTGCCGTATGGAAATTTGCCGCCCTTGTATGCCTCAAAATAGTTTCCGTTAATAGCCGCCTTTGCGCCGTAGTTGTTAATGAATGTTTTAAAATTCATGGTTCCCACTTGCTTGTTGTTCGGTTTTGAAACTCTAAGTTTTACTTCTTTGTTCAAATCAACTGTAACAACATTAGCATTTCTGCCGCCAATGTTCACATTTTTTACTTCTACTTTCGCCTGTGCATTGACTGTAAAAAGTAATGCAAAAACAACTGCAAATACAAATCTTAATCTCTTCATATTAACCCCCTAAAATTATTTTTCTAAAAACCTTCTCTTCATCTCGTCTATTTCTCTTTGCGATTTTTCGCTCGGAGCAATTTTTCTCGCCTCATCTATTGCTTTTTCAGCTCTTTTTTTGTCGCCGTGATTAAGTAAAATCGACGCCTTATTTACAAGAATTGAAAATCCGAATGACGGATTTATTTCCAACTTTTCCAAAAGATCTCTGTTCGATTCAAAAATCTTTTTTGCATTTTTAAAATCATTTTGCTTTAAATAAAGGCCGACCAAATTGTTAAAGTAAATGGCTTTATTGTTGTCGTCAAGAAAAAGCGGCATGTGAGAACTGAGCGTTTCAATCGCTTCAGCATCTCTGTTTATTTTGTGAAGCACGTTTGCCTTGTGAAGAGTAAGATAGTCGAGTTCATATTCCTTCGCCCCGGAAAGATTTTCATCAACTTTCTTTAAATACTCCTCAGGATTTTCATCCAGCAAATATCCGAATTTTTTAAGTTCTCTCACTCTCTTTGAGACAAAATATTTCTTTAAATAAAAATATAAAGCGTTCACAACCACAAAGCTCAAAGCTATGAGTCCAATCATCACCGGCGTTGAAATTTCTCCACGCTGCCTCAAATCGATAAACAAAAACGCAAGTCCCAAATTTATTATGTTCGGTATAAATGCCCTCACAAAATCACCTCATCTTATTATAACATATATTTACGCAAAAGAAAAAAGAGCCCGAAAGCTCTTTTTAACTAATCGCAAAATTATAAATTATATTGTTTTTACTTCGTCCTTTTTTGTTACATCCCATGGATTTACATAATTAATTTCAGATGATAAATCGTATGCACCATATTTTGCCATAGGACCTGCTTCAATGATATCCATAATTCTATTTTCTTCTCTTGAAGAGAACATTTCTCTTCTTTCACTAATCATTCTGTTAAACATAATATACCTCCAAAAAATTTTTATTATTATATGGGAAGCAATTCTCATATCTTGCCCCCATCTCTTGCTCAATAATTATATACCCTCGGATGACAATCAACTTTAACAAAATGATTACACTTTCACATAAATTTGAAAATTTTTCCACAAAGGTTACAAGGTTGTCATATATTTCGTTATTTTAATATCAATTTGTGATTCGTGGCACAAGTTATTTCTCGAAAATTATAAATGGGTATATATAAAGCGAGGTGAGATTTATGGAAAAAGTATGTATTCTTTTGGCAAATGGTTTTGAAACTATCGAAGCACTGACTCCTCTTGATTATATAAGAAGAGTGGGCGGAGAAAAGTCCGCAATTTTGGTTTCAACAACCGGAGATTTGAATGTAAAAAGTGCACAGGGTGTGACTGTTAAAGCAGACTGTCTTATAGATGAGCTCGACGCTGAAACTTTAACGGCGATTATAATTCCGGGTGGTCTTCCGGGGGCAACGAGTCTCAGAGACAACGATCAAGTTATAAATCTAATAAAAATCATGTACGAAGACGAAAAACTTGTCACCGCAATTTGTGCCGGCCCTATTGTTCTCGAAAAAGCGGGGGTACTCTCCGGCAAAAATGCAACTTCGTATCCGGGCTTCGAAGATGAAATGCCATCGGCGAAATATCAAAACGACCGCGTTGTTGTCGACGAAAACATCATAACTGCAAGAGGTCCTGCAATCGCAACGGACTTTGCTCTCGAAATCGTTAAGAAAATCTACGGAAAGAAAAAATTCGAAGAAATTAAAAGTAATATTTTGTATGATATTTAGTTCTACTATATAATAATGTTTTTCAAAGCATAAACATTATGCGATTTAATTTAAAATATAATTGCAATAAAAAAAGCATCACTGTCGATGCTTTTTTTGTGTATATTTTGTGGCACTTTGTTTGTGTGTTTGTGTTCGAACCGTTTCAAAAAATTTTCTTAAAAGTTTCGAACAAGTCTTGAATTGTTTGAGAGTGATTTAAGGATTTTTCCGAAATTTTTCGAATGTTTTTCGAACGCTTCCAGAGTTTTCCCGAAATTTTTCGTATTTTTTTCGAATTCACTCCCGAAATTTTCTATAAATTTTCGGAACCCATTTTCCACATGTGATTCAAGGGACCTCTGCCCTTTCCCAAGTCCAGCTTTGCGCTTATTGCACCTGTGATAAATTCTTTTGCAAGGCGCACGGACTCGGGGACGTCGTGCCCCATCGCGAGATATGATGCGATTGCACTTGAAAGTGTACAACCCGTTCCATGTGTGTTCGGATTTTCGATGTGCTCGCCCTTAATCCAGATTTTTTCCGAATTTTTGTAGAGAAGATCGTCAGCGTCGTCGATGCTGTGTCCGCCCTTCAAAAGAATATATCCGTCGAAAAATTTTCCGATTTTTTTCGCCGCTTCGACCATGTCGTCTTTTGACTTTATACTTTGTCCGGTTAGTGCCTCCGCTTCGGGAATGTTCGGTGTGATGATGTCGGCGACTTTAAAGAGCTCCGAAAGAAGTGTGTCCTTCGCTCCGTCCGCCATCAGCTTCGAACCGCTTGTCGAAACCATGACCGGATCCACGACAATGTTTTTTGCGTTGTATTCTCTAAGTTTTTTCGAAATCACTCGAATCAACTCCGCGTTCGAAACCATTCCGATTTTTACGCTGTCGGGAAAGATGTCCGTAAAAATCGAGTCGAGTTCTTCCTCCAAAAATTTCGGAGCGACTTCGAAAATCGATTGAACGCCCGTTGTGTTTTGTGCGGTCAAAGCCGTGATGGCGCTCATTCCGTAAACGCCGAGCACGGTCATTGTTTTTAAATCCGCTTGTATTCCTGCGCCGCCCGATGAGTCGGAGCCCGCAATTGTAAGTGATTTATGCATGATGTCTCCTCGTTATTTCCAAAAATTTTTCCTTCAAAAGTCGTGCACTCTCTTCCACGTCTTTGCTTCCAAAAATCGCTTCACTCACGGCAATGCCGTCAATCCTTGCTCCGCTTAAATTCTCCAAATTTTCGAGATTTATTCCGCCTATTGCAACAATTGGAACTCCCGCCGCTTCGTCGATTTCGTTGAGTCTTTTCACATCAATCGGCACAGCGTCACTCTTTGTCGACGACGGATTCACAGCGCCCACTCCGAAATAGCTTGCACCAGCTGCCTTTGCAAGTATCGCTTGCAAAATAGTTTTAACCGTTGCGCCGATAATTTTTTTCGGATATTTTTTTCGCACTTCTTTAATCGAAGCGTCGCTTCTTCCCAAGTGAACACCGGCGGCGTCAACCGCCTCCATAATTTCCACATTGTCGTTTATTATGAGCGGCACTTTGTATTCGTCGCAAATTTTTTTGACTTCCTTTGCTCTAAGAAGAAATTCTTCGTACGGCGTGTCCTTTTCTCTGAGCTGCAATATTGTAACTCCGCCTTCCAAAGCTTTTCGAATCGACTCAAAAAACTCTTTGTCGTTTTTTGTCCACCGTGGGTCGGTGATTCCATACAATTTTAAATCCAAATTTATTCCTCCCTATTTTTATGGACCGAATCTATATATGCATTTAAAAATTCCATCGGTCCGCATTTCTTATTTTTCTCCGCCAAAAGTGACGCATCGCGTGAACATTCGAGTGCCTCTTTAACACTTTTAAGACTCAGTCCCTTCGAAACACTTGCAGCAACAATTCCGCCGAGCATACAACCGGAGCCGACAATGTTTTTTAGCATCTCACTTCCGCCCGAAACTTTCACAAACTCGTTTCCGTCCGCCGCAATGTTCGCCTCGCCTGTTATTAAAAATATTATACCATATTTCTTTGAGAGTTTTTGAAGCACTCCTGTTTTTTCGCCTTCGCTCATCTCGTGCTCGTTGTCCACGCCGCGACTTTTTTCATCGTTATATATGGAAAGAATTTCGCTCAAGTTCGCTTTAATAACCCCCGACTTTATCTCCTTTAAAATTTCAAAGAAAAACTCACGCCTATATTCGCTTGCACCGATTCCGACGGGGTCCACGACTATCGGAATGCCCTTTTCATTCGCCGCCCGAATCGAATTTTTCATCGCAATTTTTTTGTTCTCGTTTAACATGCCGAGATTTATATAGAGAGCGTCGGCATTTTTTGTAATCGACGCGCTCTCGTGAAAATCATCCGCCATAATCGGATATGCGCCCACCGCCTTTATGATTGCCGCGACATTATATATCGAAACATAATTTGTAATTGCATGTATAAAATATTTTTTCATATTCACACTCCATATATGTATAAAGCCCCATGACGGGGCTCTATTTAAATTTGTCTGTAATTTTTGTCATTAATATTATTAAAATTTACGGCTCCTGTGTTTTTAAGTGCAAACAATGTGATGCCTGCGATGATTGAGCCACCGATTGTAGATACCAAAAACGGAACTACAAATGTGAAAACGCCGATTTGTGCGGCGTTTTTTCCCATAAACCAAATTGCAATCGGATATGAAAGCATTCCGCCCAAAACTCCGGTTCCAAAAACTTCCCCCACGAGAGTCGGTAACAACTTTTTAGAATATTTAAACACGAGTGCAGAAAGTAGAGCTCCGACCATTGAACCCGGAAATGCAAGAGGGCTTCCAAGACCTGCGAGATTTCTTATTAGAGAAGCGATAAACGCAACTATAACATTTAAAACCGGTCCCAAAAATACAGCGCCGACAACGTTTACAAAGTGTTGAACCGGTGCGCATTTGCTTCCTGCGATTGGAAATGAGAATGTGCTTCCCACAACTGCAACGGCAATAAGAACGCCTGCAAGTGCCAATTTTTTTGTGCTGATTTTTTTATCTGCCAATTTTTTCACCTGTCAAATTCTTTGTGATGAACATTCTTAAAACAAATATTACCACAACTGCAATTGCAAGTTCGACTCCGAGATATGTGCCGTTGTATTCGATGGAATATAACCACGGATTCATATCTCCTGCATATTCTGCGAAGAAAATAACTCCGGAAAGGACTGCTGCGATAAATCTTCCCAAAACTCCGACAAATGTTCCGCAAAATACCGGAACGATTGATTTCTTTTCCTTGAATTGCTTTGAAAAAATTCCCGAAAGTCCGAGTGCCCCGAATGCAATAGGATAGTCTAAAACAACTTGCGGTACAGTTACGAAATAGCCGCCGAGAGCGAGTTTAAGAAGTCCCAAAACAACACCTGCAAGAATACCTGCGCTAACTCCATGTCTTAGAGAATAAAATATAATCGGAATCATAAGTCCTAAAGTTACGGAGCCGCCTTGCGGTAAATGGAAGAGCTTTATTTCCCCCAAAACAAATGCAAGTGCAACCATAATGCCGCCTTCTACCAAAACTTGAGTATTCATCTTTTTACTCATAAAAAAACCTCCTTGTTCCAATCACTGAAGATTCACGGGGAACCCGCACGGAAAAAAGAGGTAAAACCTTTTGCACTTCCCTCCGCCGGCATTACCCGGTTCAGGTTCATAGGGTATCTCTCAGCCCGAAGGCACCCCCAGTGATAAATAAATTTTTGATGCTTTTGTCCTTTGGACACGGCGTGCATCATGCCGATAATGAAAAATAATTCCCGTGGATTAACCACATAAATCCATTATACATTAAATCTAGCAAAATGTAAAGAAACAAGAAATTTTAAAGAGTTTTAGTTATATGCTGATTGAATTTTTTAGAGCGTTTAAAAATCTATAAAAAAGCCCACATTAATGTGAGCTTCTCAAATAATAGATATATTTTTTTAATAATTGCCCGAACGAGCTAAAATTTATTTATGCACATGCCTCTGCTGCTTGTAATTTTTTAAGTTTTTTCATTGCATAAAGATAATTTATATAGTGCCCGATGGCTGCAAAAATCCAACTTACAGGATAACTTAAATAAAGTATGACCGGAGTGTGAATCGATTGGAAAATGGTTGCAATCCAAATCATTCTGAAAATGCAGACCGCCGTCAAGCTCACTACCATCGGTGTGATGGAGTAACCCATTCCGCGAAGTCCACCGACCATCGTGTCCATGATGCCGCAAAGGAAATATGTGGCACTTACAACTCCAAGTCTTTCGACGCCGTATTTTATTACTTCCGGTTCACTTGTGTATAGTCTCAAAAGTTTATCCCCAAAGAGCCATGCACCCACTCCCAAAAATAGTCCGACGCCGATTACAACGCCTACGCATGTCCAAAATATTTTCTTCACGCGGTCGTATTGTTTTGCGCCCATGTTTTGTGACGTAAATGAAAGCGAAGTTTGATAAATCGAATTCATTCCCATATAAACAAAACCTTCGAGGTTTCCTGCCGCAGTGTTTCCTGCCATAACAACGGAGCCGAATGAGTTTATACCCGATTGAATGAGAATATTTGAAATCGAGAAAAGTGCACCTTGAAATCCCGCCGGAAGACCGATTCTCATCATGCCTAATGCCTTGTCTTTACTGATTCTGATTTTATCAATGAAGAGTTTCATATAACCGTCAGCTTTAAGAAGACTTGCAACGATAAGAGCTGCTGCTATATATTGTGAAATTGATGTTGCAATCGCAACACCAGCAACGCCCATTTTAAAAATTACAACAAAAATAAGATTACAAATAACATTAAAAACTCCTGAAATCGTCAAGAAGTACATAGGTCTCTTCGAGTCTCCGATTGCTCTTAAAAGTGCAGCTCCAAAGTTATAAACCATGAATCCCGGCATTCCTATATAATATATTTTTAAGTATTCTCCCGCAAGTTCAATTACTTCCGGTGGCGTTTGCATGAGTTTTAGAAGCGGCATTGCTGTAAAATATCCGGCAAATAAAACAATTATACCGCCTAAAATCGAAATCCCGATTGCGGTGTGAAGTGTATCCTGTGCGTTTTTAAAATCACGTGCCCCCACATTTTGCCCCATAATAACCGAAGCCCCGATCGAGATTCCCATAAACATTGTTACCAATAAATTTATAACAGGTCCCGTTGCGCCAACTGCTGCAAGTGCATGGTGACCTGTGAACTTTCCAACTACTATTATATCTACCGCATTAAATGCAAGTTGTAAAACTGACGTTATAAAAAGCGGCATCGCAAATAAAAAAATAGGTCCGAGTAACGGCCCCTCAAGCATGTTAACAACTTTTTTAGAATTCATTTATTAACCCTCCGTATATATTTCGCATTCCTAATTAAATTAATTTTATCACACTAAATGCAATAATTCAATAATTATACTATTACAAAAAAAATAATTTTGGGGTATAATTATATCTAACGGAGGTTCCTATGAAAAAGTTTTTTGTAAGATCATTAATAATTATTCCGACTATTATTCTACAAATATTTTTGTACACTCTATTGTTCGGTTTCTTAAGCGAGTTTGCAAGTATTGTAATTCCAATAATAAATCTGCTCGCAATTGGATTTGTGCTTTATCTTCTCTCGAAGCGAATGGAAAGCAATTACAAGATTTCTTGGATTATTGTCATAATACTCGCTCCTGTTTTCGGTGCCGTACTCTATTTGTTTTTCGGAAACAAGAAAACTTCGAGAGGTTTAAACAATAAAATTCTGGATTCTAAATTCAGACTTAATTATAAATTCAAAGACACATACAAAATCGATGCTACAGCGGACAGAGATTTGGGGCATTTCAAACAAATAGAGGAACTGACGGAAATGCCGACCTACAAGTGCGAAGATGCAAAATACTATGAAACCGGCGATCTTTTTTTCGAAGATCTTATCGCTGAATTAAAAAAAGCAAAGAAATTTATTTTTATCGAATTTTTTATCGTAGAAAACGGAGAAATCTTTAAAAGAATTTCGGACATCTTAGTTGAAAAAGTTAAGGAAGGCGTTGACGTAAGATTTATGTACGACGATTTCGGAAGTCTTATGAAATTTTCTCTAATAGATTTGAAAAGACTCAGAAGTGAAGGTGTTAAATGTCTTTTGTTTAATCCGGTTACATTTCTCGACCCAAGGCTCAATAATCGCGACCACAGAAAAATGGTGATTGTAGATGGAGAAATTGCTTTCAGCGGCGGCAACAATCTTGCAGATGAATATGCAAATCTAGTCGAGCGCTTCGGTCATTGGAAAGACATCGGCTTTAGCATCAAAGGCAATGGTGTGAATGTTTATTCATATATGTTTATGGAATTTTGGAACGCCTTTTCAAGCGACAAGATAAGTGAAAAATACCTTGATGTTGTGCACTCGGAAAAAGATGAGTACGACGGCATCGTTGCTTCCTACTATGACTCGCCGTTTTTTGAAGACGCAGTCTCAAACTCTTTATATGTAGATATTTTAAGTGCAGCAAAAAGTTATGTATGGATTTACACTCCATATCTAATTCTTCCAAACTCGCTGAACGATGCAATAATAAGAGCGTCACATCGCGGAATCGATGTGCGTATAATAATGCCTGGTATTCCCGACAAAAAAATGGTTTACCGTTTCGGAAGAAGTTATTTTTCGGATCTTCTTTATGCCGGAGTTAGAATTTTCACATACAAGCCGGGATTTGTGCATGCAAAGGCAATTCTTTCCGACGACAATCTCTGTGCAATCGGAACTGTAAATCTAGATTTCAGAAGCCTTTATCTTCACTTCGAAAACAATTCCCTCTTTTATCACTCAAAAATTTCTTTGGACTTGAAAAAAGATATGGAAAAAACAATTTCAGAATCTGAAGAAATTTATCGCTCCAGCATAAATCCAAGCATTTTTAAACGCATAAACGACTCAATATTCAGGATTATTGCACCATTATTTTAATTTCAATTAATTTTCATATTTGTGATAAAAATCACTTGACATACAACTAATTATTAGCTATAATTGTATTTACAATCAAATTCATCAAGAGTGGTGGAGGGACTGGCCCTATGAAACCCGGCAACCTGTTTAAGAAACGTGGTGCTAATTCCAGCGGCAACGCCGAAAGATGACGCTAATATGAGTGTAACTCTTTATCTTTCGGTAAAGAGTTTTTTTAGTATAAGGAGAACTATATGATAGAAGCAAAAAATTTAACAAAAGAATATCATGTTGACGGGCAAAGATTCAAAGCTGTCGATAATGTCAGTTTCGAAGTCGATAAAGGTGATATTTTCGCAATTATAGGTCTTTCAGGGGCGGGAAAATCCACACTTGTTCGTCTTTTAAATAGACTCGAAGAACCGGACGAAGGAAATGTTTTCATCGACGGAGTGGATATAATGAGCTTGAGAGAAAAAGAACTTCTTGAAATAAGAAAAAAAATAGCATTCATATTTCAAAACTTCAATCTCTTCAACCAATACTCCGTGCTTGAAAATGTCATGTATCCTTTGAACCTTACAAACAAAAAAGTGGACAAGAAAAAAGTTGCACGTGAAGTGCTCGACTATGTCGGTCTTATTTCAAAAGAAAAAGCATTTCCAAAAGAACTTTCCGGAGGACAAAGACAAAGAGTCGCAATTGCAAGAGCACTTGTGACAAGACCTGAAATTATTCTCTCCGATGAAGCGACAAGTGCACTCGATCCTGAAAGCACGAGAATAATTACGGATTTATACAAAAGAGCGAGAGATGACTTTGAAACCACAACAATAATGATTACCCACCAAATGGAGGTTGCGAAGGACACCTCAAACAAAATCGCAGTTATGGAAAAAGGTCGAATCATTGAATCAAACGACACAGTAGAACTTTTTAGAAGTCCGAAGTCGAAACTTGCACAAAGTTTTGTAAAAAAAGCAGCACCTTCAAATATCATCGACGTATCAAGCTTCAAAGGTGTTGTAAAAAGGCTTTCCTACACAAAGCTCACAGTTAACACACCGGTCTTAAATGACACAATCAAAAAATTTGATGTAAACATAAACCTCATCGAAGGGAACATCAACAACATCTCAAACGATCAAGTCGGATATATGATTGTTGAATTTACAGGCGAAGATGCAGAAATATTCAAAGCTCTACAATTTTTAAAAGAGCACAATGTAGAAATAAGCGAGGTGTTATAGATGAGATTTAAAGAAATTTTTGACATAGTGCTTCCGGCAATTCCGGAAACTCTGATAATGATTTTTGTTTCAGCAGCAATCGCATTTATAATCGGGCTCCCGTGGGCAATAATCACATATATGACTCGCCCGGACGGACTTAAGCCGAACAAAGTGGTCTACGCAATTTCAAATGGACTCATAAACATCTTCCGAAGCTTGCCGGCGATAATATTGATTATAATACTTGCACCGCTTTCTAGAATAATAATCGGAAAAGCAATCGGAACCGCCGCAGCAATAGTTCCACTAACATTTGCAGCAGCACCATTTGTCGCAAGACTTTTCGAAGGATACTTCCTCGAAGTTGAACCCGGAATAATTGAAGCAGCAAAATCAATGGGTGCAAACAACACTGAAATAATAAAAGTTATATTAAAAGAAACATTCCCTCAAGGAATTTTGGGAATCACAATGACAATTATAAACCTCGTCGGCTACTCCGCAATGGCAGGTGTCCTTGGCGGTGGCGGACTAGGCGATATAGCAATAAGATATGGATATCAAAGAAACCAAATTGATGTCCTCTGGACCTCGGTATTGATTATCGTTATTATAGTACAACTCGTACAATTTATCGGTAACTCATTATATAAAATTACTAATAAAAAATAGAAAAGGAGATTTTTTAAATGAAGAAATTATTTTTATTAATTGTAACAATTGCACTTGTATTCGCAGGATGCAAAGGAAATGACAGCACAAAAGACGCAACAACAACTGACGGTGGAAATGAAGCAGCAGACAACAAAATCATACTTGGAGTTTCACCGGTACCACACGCAGAAATCACAGAAGCACTTAAAGACGAATTCAAAAAAGAAGGACTCGAAGTTGAAGTAAAAGTATTTGACGACTATGTACAACCAAACCTTGCACTTGATCAAGGCGACATCGACGCAAACTTCTACCAACACCTTCCATACCTTGAAAACTTCTGCAAAGAAAGAAATATCGACCTCGTTTCAATCGGAAAAGTTCACATCGAACCGATCGGAATCTACAGTGACAAAATCAAATCACTCGACGAACTAAAAGACGGTGACTCAGTATTAATTCCAAGTGACCCGACAAACGGCCGTCGTGCACTTCTTCTTCTTGAAAAAGCTGGACTAATCACACTCACAGACAACACAAAAGAAGACTTGACCGAAAAAGACATCAAAGATAATCCAAAAAATTTGAAATTCAGTGCTGCTGACCCTGCAAACGTTGCAAACCTCTACAAAGACGTTACAATTGCCGCAATCAACACAAACTTCGCATTAGGTGCAGGTCTAAACCCTTCAAAAGATTCACTCTTCCTCGAAGACAAAGACTCACCATATGCAAACATCATCGTTGTTAAAAAAGGCAACGAAAACCAAGAAAAATTCCAAAAACTCATGAAAGTCTTCAATTCTGAAGCATGCAAAAAATTCATCGAAGAAAAATATAACGGCGAAATATATCCTGCATTCTAAAAAAGCGACCGAAAGGTCGTTTTTTTATTGGGAAATTGTTTGGGAGGTTTTATGTTTTATAGCACGGAGGCTTTTTTGGCGGCGATACACCTTTTTCTCTCATCTCTGGGCGAAATCAAAGATTTCTGTTCGATGGATAAAAAAACTGGTCGCCGCTACGACAATGCTTGCCATATTATACAATTATTAAACACTGTTTATCGCGAAAATCACCGCAAATCAAAAAAGAACCGGTAATTTCCGGTTCCTATATATACAACATAATTTGCGATGATAATTTGATGAGAAACGGTTGTATGGAGTGTTTTTGGAGTGAGGCGTACCGGCAAGTACGTCGCAACGACGAAAACACGGAATCAATCGTTTATCGCAAATTAGCGCGCAAAAATTATTTAAGTTTAAGCGACTCCACAATAATCTCCAAATAATCACAGAAATTATCGTATGCTTCATATTTGTCGACTTTTCCGTCGGCAACTCTGTCGAGGAGACCTTCAAAGATGTAAAGTGACATGTCGTTTGTTTGTTTTGCGGATTTTTCATCAAAATATCCGACGTATTTTGCAACTTCAATAAGTACTGTCAACTTTTCTTCAATAGTTTTACTCAAAAGAACTTTTTCGAGATATGCCGGGAAGCCGTTGTTTACAATTGGGAATATTTTACGATATTGATATAAGTAGTCCGGATGTTCCTTTGCAAGTTGAGAGAAGAGCACTTCTCTATATTTTGCAGCGTTGTCGAATGCATGCTTCGCGAACGCTCTCCAAACTTTTTTGTAAACCATTAGAGGGTCGTCTCCTTCTTTAACCCAGTTTGCGAGGTCGTTGTTGAAGTCATCAAATATATCGAGTTTTGCAAAATAAAGTAAGTGGTCGACGTTGTCGAAGTAGTTATAAATTGTAGCAGGATTAAGGTCGGTGCATTCACCGAGCTTCTTAATTGTGACCGCTTCAATTCCGTCTTCATTTATAATTTTTCTTGCACAATCTACAAATGATGTTATAATATTTCTCCTATGCGGAGTTAAATGTTTTTTATTAAAATCTATTACTGCCATAAAAATAAGCTCCTTTTTTTATAAATTGTACAGCGAATTAATGTTAAAAATAAATTGCTAGAAAATTTAATTCGCAGCACTAAGTTTTTACTCGTTTATTATTTGCTAAGTATATTATACTACTATTTATTCAAAAAATCAATGAATTATATATATTTATCTGAATTTAAATAAAATATTTTTGTATTTGAATAATATCTAGCGATTTTCTTTATACAAATGTAATGAAAATATAATATTTCTTAAAAATAATCATTTTTTTCTTTTTTTGACATTTTCGTATTTTTTAAATATAATTGTCTTAGGGGGGGATGGTATGAAAGATTTAAGAACACCTGCTGAAATAACTGATTTTGTTTCAGATTTAAGCGTAAAAAAAGCTACTTATAAACCGACAACCACCAGAATCCTTGCAAGTTTTGCCGGTATGTTTATCGCAATTGGAGGTGCGGCAAGTTCAAAGATAAATGTTTTGATGGCTGATTCACCTTTTAAGTCAATTGCAGCGGCTCTCTCTTTCACAATTGGAATTGTTTTGGTTTTAATTGCCGGAGGCGAGCTTTTCACCGGAAATATTTTGATTTCCGTTGGTTTTCTGGATAAGAAAATCAATATTAAACAGGTTCTCACAAATTGGCTGCGAGTCTGGTGTTGGAATTTTGTGGGTGCGATTTTTTTCTCGCTTCTCACTTATGTCGTTATCAAAGGCAATCCAAAAGATGTAGAATTTTTTCAAAATATTCTTTTAAAGAAAACTTCGCTTGGATTTTTTCATGCGATGATTTCCGGCATTCTTTGTAATATTTTGGTATGCCTTAGCGTTTGGATGTCTTTTGCTACATCGGAAGGTCCGGGAAAATTTCTTCTTTCCGCATTTCCGGTTTTTATATTTGTACTTTTGGGATACGAACACGTTGTCGCAAATATGTTTTATATAACTACTGCATATCTTAGCGGCGGAAGCGTTCCGATCCTAACCACAATTGTAAATTCATTTATTCCGGTAACTATCGGAAATATTATCGGCGGCTGCATTATAGGCTCTGCTTATAAGACAGCATACAAAAATTAATTTACATTAACAAAAACACTCTTTTTCTATTTTTAATGGAATTAGAGTGTTTTTATGTATGGAGAACACCCTTTCGAGTGTTCTCTTATTATTAATATCTATAATACCAGTAATTATATGCACTTCTTACAGTAACTTGTAGATAAGCATATGGTCCATCTACGCTTCTTGCATAGATGTAAACTGTTCCCGGTCTTACACCTGTGATATTTCCGTTTTCATCAACTCTTGCAATTGAGCTGTTGAGTGATGAGTATGTTACGGATTTATTTGTTGCGTTGTTCGGTGTGAAAAGAACTGATGCAGCTTTTGTTTCGCCAACTTTCAATCCCAATTGTCTGTCCGAGAAATAAAGTCCTGTTACTTTTACAGGTTTTGCTTCGCCATAAACGTCAACATAACATGATGTTTGAACACCGTTTGAACTTGTTGCTGTAATATATGCAGATCCTCTGCCGATTGCAGTGATTACACCATTTTCGACTGTTGCAACATTTTCGTTTGAAGATGTCCATGTTAATGTTTTGTCTGTTGCATTGTATGGGTAAACAGTGTAATTGAGTTCATATTTTTTGCCTGCATCTAATCTTAGATATCTTGTATCAAGAGTAATATTTGTTACTTTAACTTCTGCAGGTGGTTGTGGAGCTGCTTTTGCTTTAACAGTTACATATGAATATGCATAAGGTCCGTCAACAGATTTTGCATAGATGTATGCAGAACCGGCTTTAACAGCTGTGATGTTTCCGTTTGCATCAACTGTTGCAACTCTTGAATCTGAAGATGAATAGTTAACAGTTTTGTTTGTTGCATCTGCAGGTGAAACTGTAGCTGTTAATGTGTAATTTTCGCCTTCTTCAAGTGTCAAATATCTTCTATCAACAGATACATTTGTTACCTTTACTTCCTTCGGTGGTTGTGGAGTTTCTTTTGCTTTAACAGTTACATATGAATAAGCATAAGGTCCGTCAACAGATTTTGCATAGATATATGCATATCCTGCTTTAACAGCTTTAATGTTGCCGTTTGCATCAACTGTTGCAACTCTTGAATCTGAAGATGAGTAGTTAACAGTTTTGTTTGTTGCATCTGCAGGTGAAACTGTAGCTGTTAATGTGTAATTTTCGCCTTCTTCAAGTGTCAAATATCTTCTATCAACTGAAACGTTTGTTACTTTTACTTCCTTCGGTGGTTGTGGAGTAACTGATTTTCTTACATATACATAAACTGAATCTGACGGTCCGTCAGCAGATTTTGCATAGATATATGCTCTACCTTCTCCAACAGCTTTAACAAGTCCGTTTGCATCAACTGTTGCAACGTTTGCATTTGTTGTTGAATATTCAATTTTTTTGTTTGTTGCATTTTCAGGTTTTACAACAACGTTGAGTTGAGTTGTTTCGCCTGCGTTCAAGAAGAGTGAGTTATTTGTAATGTCAACATATGTTACTTTAACAGTTTGAGGAACTCCTCCGTTTCCAACAGTAACTTCACATGAATCTGTGAAATCTCCGTCTTTTGTTTTAACTGTAATTGTTGCAACACCGTCTTTTAATGCGAGAACAGAGCCGTAGTTGTCAACTCTTGCAACGCTTGAATCACTTGATGTCCATACAACTTCTTTGTTGTCTGCATCTTCCGGAGTGATTGTGTATTTTAAGTTGAGTCTGTTCCATTTATTTAATTGTGCCTTATTTTGGCTGAGTTTAATTCCTGTTACTTTCTTTACTTCTTTCGGTTCATCCGGCTTCGGTTCGTCAGGTGTTCCTTCTCCGTCAAGTGTAGTAAATCCTTTGATACATACATTTGCACTGCTGTTATAAACAGTAAGGTCTCTCCATTCTGCTCCGTCTGAACTTGTATAGCTTTGTCCAGGATATGCGTTTACTCTTGAAGCATATTTTCTTTCTCTTGCTTCAATAGGAATAGGATAATATGTTTCAAGTGTCGTGTAATAAACAACGACTGCGAATTTGCTGTCTTTTTGAACTTCTTGTTTATCGAAAGTTACTGTTGTGTATCCAGGATATTCAACTGTTCCTGAAGCAACTTCAACTCTGTCGTTTTTAAGTGAATCAAGTCCCTTGTAATCCTTAACAACATAAACTTTGTAATCTGTGTTTGCAGCAGGTACATAGAATCCTGCACCGTTTACATATTGTTTTTCTTTAACAGGTCCGAAAATGTTTGCACCATATCCTTTTCCGTTATAACCGACAGTTCTTGTCATTCCATACGGGTCATATTGATAGATATAGTCGCTTTCGCCCTTATCTTTTGCAAAGTAAACAGCGTTGTTTGTTCCTACTACTGTATCATAATATGATGCCCAATAGTATCCATCGATACCCATGCCTTTGCCCCAGCTGTTTCTGATGAGCCATGCTCCATTTTTTGGAGGAGTTTGACGGAAGTTTTCCTTTGGATAATTGTCATCCCAACCGATAATAGCAACAGCGTGGTTACCATTAACTCTTCTTGGACAATAGTGTGCCCATTCAGCCTTATTTAAATATCTGTCTGAAGCATACATTGCTGTTTGAACAGCACCATAATTCATAATTGCATCTTTAATAGCATTCATTCCTTCGTCAAAGTCAACATCCATGTCAGGTAGATACATAACTTCCTTAATATCTTTTGCTCTTACAAGATTTTTTGGAGAAACGAAATCATACGGACTATATGGATCTTCTTCTTCCAAAATAGGGCCGCTCCAACGAGCTAAATATGCTGTAGAGATAAATCTATTTCCACCCTTTTCCGGACCCCAGTCAAAACCGTGAGTGTTTCTCATGTGTTTTTCTGAGAAGTCTAAAATTTCACCTGGTCTTAACGTACTTTCGAGAGAACTGTAGCACGCGAAAGTCCAGCACGAACCGTTAGGTCCTTGGTCCCTGATTTCGCTTACCTTGTTATGGTCTCTCAAATCGTAAGTTGCAGGAAAACCTAATCTTTCAAATCTTTGTGCACGTGGTCTTCCAAAATAAATTTTTGCAGGTTCCGGAACGAGTCCTTCATAATCTTCTTCGCCGGTAGCACCGAAGTTACCATAGTTTTGTTGATTTTGCCATCTTATAAATTCTTCATTTTGTCTGGCTTCTCCTAGACGTGGTGCATATGTTCTTCTGTAACCATATGCTTCTGAAACAGCCGGTACAAACAATGCAATTGTCATGAAAAATACTATAAAACTAGCGAGTAATTTTCTGTTTTTCATAAATCCTCCTTATAGATTTGTAGGGGCAATGCCACCTTGCCCCCATAATTTAATACAGTGATACACTCTAAAATTTTTATACCACTGTTACTATTCTAGTACGTGCGCTCATAAATGTCAAGTGTTTTTCGTATAATAATTAATTATTTTTAAAATTAATTATTTTTATATACAAAACATCTTTTTAAATGTAATAAATCTGAACATTTGCACTTTTTCTAAAGTTGTGTGATTTGTATCATGTTTTTCTTTAATTTTTTGTAACTAGATAAAGCATTTAGTCATTTAATAATAATATCATTTTTAATAACTCATAAAAACTATGTCAACCGTAAAACAAATAAATTGGGTAAAAATTTTAAAATATATTTCATCTTCACAAAAACATATCGGAACAAATATACTACATTTATACTGTATTTTAAAAATTACATAATAATTTTGCTTCGAATGAGATAAATATAATTTCTATTCGTCGTTATTTGCGAGGATATTTTGATGAGATGCGACGTAAACTCAATTTTTGATTGCGCAGGTGTGTTTATTTGCACTCCGAGCAATCAAATAATTGAAGTTTACAAGCAGGTCGCAAAATAGACCGCAAATTAACACAAAAAAATACCCTCTTAAACTAAGAGGGTACTCACATTTTTCTACTATATTACTTATTGCCAAGTTCTCTGTCAATAGTAATTTTTGCAGCGATATTGTCGTTTGCAAGTGTAAAGCTGTCAACAATATCAAGAGCAAGTTCTTCTTCTTCGATTTGCTCATTTATAAATTGATGCATAAATATTTCGCTTGCATAGTCATTGTTTTTCTTTGCAACGTCATGAATGTTGTAAATTCTTTCTGTTACTTTCTTTTCATGGTCCAAAATAATTTTTGCAACTTCCAATGGTTCTTTAACATCGAAAGCTTTCATTTCGATATCCATGAGTTTTGGAGTTGCGTCACGTTTTTGAATAAATTCAATGAATTGTTCAGCGTGTTGCAATTCTTCTTTGTAATGATTGCTGAGCCACTTTGCATAGCCTTTGTAGTTTTCTCTTTCCATCAAAATAGAGAGATTCAAATAAATATAACCTGAGTAAAGTTCAAAGTTTATTTGTTCGTTCAAGGCATCTAATACTTCTTGATTCATATTAAACAAACCTCCTTAATAAATTTTTTAATTCGGTTAATGGTGATATATAAAATATATTCTGACATTTTGCCAAATTAAAATGACCTATTTACTTTTGTTAGCATTTACCAACAATTAAATTATACTATGTGCTTTCTAAAGAGTCAATGTTTTTTATGATTGAAGTTTGATATAAAATATCAATTCATTTTCTATTTGTATACTATCGTTCACTATTTATTATAATTTTCTTCTATTTCAAATAAAAAACTGCCGGGCACGCTCGCCTGACAGTTTTGTTTATTCAGCATCTTTTAATTTTAGTATTTCATATTTCAGTCTTTCTTTAATATAAATAGCAAATTTTCTTTTATTCCGCATTTTCGTATAAAAAACTCCGACCGCTATCCCAATCACCGAGATGGTGATGAAGTAGGTCAAAAATGTTGGAATGGACATCCCGAAGAGATATTTTATATTTATATCTTCGATAGAATTTATTGTAAGAAGAAGTGCTCCGAACGAAAGAAGTATAGGCAGAAGCATCCTTATCATCGGTCCCACGACCGATCCCACTCTTATAAATTTGTACTTAAATTCAAGACTCACACCCAGATTTGCAACTGTTTTCAAAAGATTTTCTTCGTATGATTCATCCTTTGATATAAATGCTTCATCAAGAACTTCCTCAAGTGCTTTTTCCTTTGCAGCATCGAATCTTTTAACCAAAAATTTAAAATGCTTTTCAAAAAAATTCTTTTCCTTGTCGAAATAGAGATCTCGAACTTCCTCATTCAATTTTTGTTTCAATCTTTCAATTTTTATGTCCAAAACCTATTCCCACCTCTAAGAATTTTCTAAAATTCATCTTGATTCAAATACTCAATCGCATAGAGCACATACATCATCGCACCGTTTTTCATCGCACTTTCGTCGATAAAGAAGTCCGAAGCGTGATTGAATTTGTGTGTTCTCTCATCATCATCGCTCTTTGCACCCACGATTGCATAAGCTCCAGGCACACCTTTTCGTCCTTCAAACCCTTCAAGATATAGACCGAAGTCTTCACTTCCTGAAAATCTGACTTCCGTTTTAACATTTTCCTCTCCGACAATTTCCGCTGCAACTTTTTGCATGAGTTTCCCACTCTTTTCATCAATGAAAACAGGTGCCGCACCTTGCTTTGTCTCAATTTCAACTTCGCCACCATACATTTTTGCAATGTCGTTCGCCATTGTTTTAATTCTTTCTATGACAAATTTTACACTTTCTGTTGTAAAAGCTCTAAATCCACCTTCGATTTTAACTTCGCCGCACACTGAATTTGCAACTTCACCACCGTTAATTTTGCCGAACGTCAAAACTACCGGCTCTTCCAGAAGGTCTATCTCCCTTGAAATTATATTTTGAGCATTCATTATAAATGAAGATGCCATAATAAGAGCATCAACTCCCTTTTGCGGTGTCGAGCCGTGTGTTGTCAACCCTTTAAATATGAGTGTGACAAAATTGTTTGCAGCAAATGTTTGTCCCGTTGTTGCTCCAATTTCCCCGGTTTTAAAAATTGTAAAAATATGTGCACCGAACGCATTATCAACTCCGTCAATCGCACCGTCTCTCACCATTGCAATCGAGCCTTCGCCCGTTTCTTCACCCGGTTGGAACAAAAGCCTTACCGTTCCGTTAAATTCATTTCTTAGTTCATTTAAAGCGTATGCTGCATTTAAAAGCATTGCAGCGTGTGTGTCGTGACCGCATGCATGCGAAATATTTTCATTTATAGACTTATACTCAATTTCATTTTCTTCCTTTATAGGAAGTGCATCTATATCTGCTCTCAAAAGTACTGTCTTTCCTTTTTTTGCACCTTCGATCTCAGCAATAACTCCTGTAGGGTTCGCAAGTCTGTACTTTATTCCCATTTTTTCAAGCTCTTTTGCAATTTTTTTGCTGGTTTCAAACTCTTGCATCGAAAGCTCAGGATTTTTATGAAGATCTCTTCTAAAATCTATCATTTCATTTTCTTTATTCGTAACAAGTTCTCTTACTTTATCAATTAACATAATACTAAATTCCTCCATATGCTTTTCTTATATATACCCACAAGCCCACATATTTACTTAATTTTTCTGAAGGAGCTTTTTATGTGTCAAATCAATAAGAAATGCTCCGACAGGTGCGGTAAAAAGAATCGATATGACCGCGATTGTGAGAACCAAGTTTCCACATTTAAGTCCCATTTGAAGAGGAATACCGCCGATTGCCGCTTGCACAGTTGCTTTCGGCATATATGCGATCGCCGTAAAAAGTTTTTCTTTTTTGTCAAGACTACTTTTTAACGTCGAGATGAAAACTCCGAACATTCTAAAAATAAGTCCGCCCAAAACCACGAGAAGTGTCAACGCACCGTAGTTCGTCGCATACTTTATATCTATTATGGAGCCGACCAAAACAAAGAGTAAAATTTGCGCGGCAATCCATAGCCCGGAGTATTTTTCGGAAAGTTTTTCGGCGAGAGTCGGTTCAAAATATCCGACTGTCATTCCGCTTACCATAACCGCAATAAGTCCAGAAATCGGAATAATCTTTGCGTCTTCAAAGGTCACCATCAAAAACGAAAAGCTCATGAGTACCAAAAGTTTTATCACCATATTGGTCCTTGCTTTTTTAAAAATTAGTGTATAGATAAACCCCGCGACAATTCCGAGAATTATTCCGAGTGCAATCGAGAGAGGTATATTTAAAAACGACATATAGTTTACAGCACCGCCTGATTCAATTGAAAGTGCTACCGAAAACATTACAATTACAAACACATCGTCAACGCTCGATGCCGCAAGTATCATTTGCGGAATTGATTTTTTCGTGCCGTATCCTTTGTCCATAAGCTCAATCATCTTCGGCACAACCACCGCCGGCGACACTGCTGCAAGAACGCTTCCAATCAAAAAAGCCTCCTTTGTTGTAATCGGAAAAATTCTCGGTGCAATCAAAACAATTCCTATCACTTCAAAAACCGCCGGCACGAAGCAGAGCAAGATTGCACTTAAACCCGCTCTCTTCAAATCTTCGAGATTGAGTCCAAGGCCTGCACGAGTCAGAATTATTATTAATGCAATTCTTCGAAGTTCGCCGGATATTAAAAGCGTTTTTTCATCGAGCACATTTAAAACGCTCGGTCCAATTAAAATTCCCAAAAGAATCATTCCGAAAAGTGCCGGAAGTTTTAATTTCCTCGACAAAAAGCTCATTATGATTCCAAAAATAAAAATAATCGATAAACTTAATAACATAATTCCTCCATAAAAAAAGCCGACTCCCCCTACAAAAAATTGTAGAAGTCATCAGCAGTTGCAATTAACGGGAAACTTCATTCCCTATTAAACTGTCTACATTATACATAAATTATTTTTCGATGTCAAGCCCACCCAAGTCAAAATCCGGAGTATAAATGCTTTTTGTTCCGTTTTCACGCCTCTTTTCGCCTTGAATGAAACCGTTCGTAAATCCCATATCGAGTGCAAAGTTTACAAAACGATTGTACTCTTTTCCGGTCACGTCTCGATTTATTTCCGGAAAATTCTTTGCACCGAAAAGCGGGCAATACTGATTCATAAGACTGTACGCAATTTTGTTTCCATACTCATTAAAAAGCTTTTTAAAAACCGCCTTCGCATCTAGGACATGGCCCGGCAAAAGAAGAATCCTTACAATTACACCTTTTTTTATAAGCCCATTCTCATCATAGACCGTCTCGCCAACTTGCCTAAACATCTCACGAACCGCTTTGTCCGCATATTCGAAATAATCCCTCGTGCCGGAATATTTCTTCGAAAGCTCCGTGCTCACATATTTAAAATCCGCAAGATAAACGTCGACAAGTCCGTCAAGCATAGAAAGAGTTTCCACAAGCTCGTACGAATTTGTGTTGTATACGATTGGAATGTCCAGCCCCTTATCCTTTGCGAGCCTGATTGCCCCCGGAAGACGATCGGCATAATGCATCGGGCTCACGAGATTTATATTGTTCGCGTTTTTTTCCATAAGTGAAATCATCACGTCTGAAAGTTTTTCATCGTCCATTGTTATGTAATTTTTTTCCCTTAGCTGACTGATTTCAAAATTTTGACAAAAGACGCATCTCATATTGCAGCCTGCAAAAAATATTGTCCCGGATCCGTTTTCTCCCGAAACTGCCGGCTCTTCCCACATGTGAAGCATCGCTTTTGACACAGCATAGTCATACGGAGCTCTGCAAAAGCCGAGAGTCGTCTTTCTATCTACATTACATTTTTTCGGACATATATTGCAATTCATAAAAACTCCTTAAAAAAATAGGGTTTCGGAAAAAATTTCCCAAAACCCTTAAAATTAAAATCTATTCACTGAATTTTGCCGGATTCAATTTGATTCCAGGACCCATTGTTGATGTGATAGTTACGTTTCTTAGATATTTACCTTTTGCTGCAGCCGGTTTAGCTTTAACAATTGCACTCATAAGTGCTTTCATATTTTCAGCTAATTTTTCCTTACCAAAGCTCTTCTTTCCGATTACTGTGTGAATGATATTTGCTTTGTCAAGTCTGTATTCAACTTTACCTGCTTTAATTTCTTTAACAGCTTTTTCAACTTCCATTGTAACTGTTCCACTCTTTGGGTTCGGCATAAGTCCCTTAGGTCCCAAAACCTTACCAAGACGTCCAACAAGACCCATCATATTAGGTGTTGCAATGAGTGTATCGAATTCAAACCAGTTTTCCTTTTGAATCTTTTCAATCATATCTTCAGCGCCAACATAATCTGCACCTGCATCAAGAGCTTCTTTTTCTTTGTCGCCCTTAGCAATAACAAGTACTCTTACTTGTTTACCTGTTCCGTGTGGCAATACGATTGCACCACGAACTTGTTGGTCTGCGTGTCTTGAGTCAACTCCAAGTCTTACGTGGAGTTCGATTGTTTCGTCGAAATTTGCTTTTGCAAGTTCCAAACATTTATTTATAGCCGGTTCCATATCGAACAGCTCTTGTTTATCATAAGTTTTTACCGCTTCACGGTATTTTTTGCCTCTTTTAGCCATATTTACCTCCTTGTGGTTATACGAATAATTCTCCCACTTACTTTTCTACTTCTACGCCCATGCTTCTAGCAGTACCTGCAACAAGTCTCATTGCAGCTTCAATATCTGCTGCATTGAGGTCAGGCATCTTTGTTTCTGCTATTTCTTTTAATTGAGCCTTAGTTAACTTACCAACTTTTTTCTTGTTTGGTTCTCCTGATGCTGAATCAAGTTTTAAAGCTTTCTTAATTAAAACAGCAGCCGGCGGAGTCTTTGTAATAAAGGTAAAAGACCTGTCTTGATATACCGTTAAAACAACCGGAATAATAAGTCCTGCCTTATCAGCTGTTTTAGCGTTAAATTCTTTTGTAAATTGAACAATATTAACCCCGTGAGGTCCGAGAGCGGTACCTACCGGTGGTGCAGGAGTAGCCTTTCCTGCAGGGATTTGCAACTTTACAATTGCTTGAACTTTTTTTGCCATAATTTCCTCCTTAAATATATCGTGGTACGAAGGGAGCGCTTCTTCCACCTCTTCATTAAATTAAATCTTTTCTATTTGATCGAAATCGAGTTCGGTGCCCGTTTGCCTTCCGAACATTTCAACAAATACAGTTAATCTTCTAGTCTTTTCATCAACAGATTGGACTGTTGCCACTTGATCACGCATAGCCCCGCTCATAATCAAAACTCTATCTCCTGCTTTGACATCAACCGGCTTCTTTTCAATTTGATCAACCATTCCGAGCCCTTTGAGTTCTCTGTCTGTCAGTGCAACCGGCTTTCCACCGGGACCTACAAAACCCGTAACCCCTCTCGTGTTTCTGACCAAATACCATGAATCGTCATCAACCACCATATTAATTAGAACATAACCAGGATAACTCTTTCTTTGTTTAACTTTTCCCGGATTGTCCTTGTCATAGTAGTTTTCCATAGGCACGACAATATCATAGATATCGTCAATATATCCTCTGTTTTCAACCATCTTTTCTAAGGTTGCTTTGACTTTGTTTTCGTGGCCGCTGTATGTGTGAACCACATACCACTTGGCATCTTTTTTTCTGTCGTCGGTCATTTTACTTTATAATTAGTGAATAAAGATAACCAATTCCTAAATCGAGTCCATAAATAATTAGACTGATAAGGATACTAACTGCGATAACCACTGCGGTATAGTTCATTACCGTCTTGAGTGAAGGCCAAACAACTTTCTTGCTTTCAACTTTAACTCCGTTGATATAAGCAGCCAATTTGCCCTTTTGCTCAACTTTTGTTTCTGTAGCCATGTTCTCTTCCTTTCCTATTTTGTTTCCTTGTGTACTGTGTGCTTCTTACAGAACTTGCAATACTTCTTGAGTTCAACTCTGTCAGTAGTGTTTTTCTTATTCTTGTCTGTCACATAATTTCTTTGTTTGCACTCAGTGCATTCTAAGGTGATACTATCTCTCATTCGCTTCACCTCCCAAGCTTTCATAAATCTGAGATATAGTTTATTATACAATAATAAACACCAAAAAGTCAAGGGGTTCGCCCTTGATTCTCAATAAACATTATATATATTTATGAAGACTTTGTCAATAGAAAAATATTAAGATAAAATTAAATTTTATTTTTCGAAAAATTTCAAAAAAATTGCACGTGATATACGTGCAATACTTTTTTATTTTACGACAAGTGCAACAAATGTAATCACGCCGTTTGTTGTCGTGACTATAAAGTGCGGACTGTCGAGAATTATTTCAAACGGTTCATCCACCGGAGCCATCGCAGTATCCTTTTTAATTTCCGTCGCCGCTTTCGCCACGATTTTATTTTCGTCCATCTTAAAAGACGCCGCCTGTTTTATGCCCGAAATAAAAATCGTGTAATCATTTAATCTTTCGAGATTTTCATTTGTGTCAAATGTTTTCTCGAAAATCTCTTTATTCGCACCCTTTTTCTCAAGTTCTAAAATATCTACATTCGTTTTGATGTCGCACTTCGGCACAGCGAGAAACACAGTTCCTCTTTCGCCCACTCCGAAACTTGTCGAAAGATTTTCCATAGCAGAAATATATTCCGGAAGCTCTCTTGCAACCTCCAAAATATTTTCCGCTGTCGGATTTTTCACGTCCACAAAATATGCATAGTCGCCAGGTGTTTCCATACTTTTTCTACCGATGTCTACGAGCTCATTTTGTAGAACAACATTGTCGATATTTCCTTGCATAAAATCCTTTTCGACAACATCTCCCGAGATTGTCGTGAAATTGTCCTTGTAAGTCCGGCTTTTTTTGAAAGCTTTCTCCCACTTTCCTTGAAACGCCGTCGCATTTATAACCACCATCGCATTTTCAGATTCGTATGACGGCTTTAAAATCGTCTCTCCGAGAACCTCTTTTTGAATTTTTTTCGACTCATTCTCCGCGCCGCTCGGAAAATCTTTTAACACAAACTCGTCAACCTTGTTTTTTATATTAAACATATCCTTGTTCAAAATCACTTCCGTCTTCGACTTGAAATTGTTTCCGTCAACATCCTTCAAAAGCTTCGCTCCGAAATAAGGACTGTCGTTAAAATCATCCGTCACAAGAGTCAAACTTTCAAGCGCCCTTCTATACGAAAACGGCGAATAAACGAAATTGTTTTCCAATGCGGTTTCATCATTTAAAATCGTCGCAAGATTCGTCTTCAAAAATTCATTGTACGCTTCCTTGTTTTCTTCTCCGTCGATAAGCGTGACCGGCGTTTTTGGTGGCTCATCTTTTTTGCATCCGAAAATAAAAATCGAAAGAAAAGCGATTGCTAAAATAAAAAAACTCTTTTTCATAATATCCCTCCTCTTTAATTTATACCCACACGCTTTATTATGCTAACAAAAAAATCGGCAACAAAAAAACGCACCTTTTCACTCATTCGCTTTTCGGCAATGCTCGAGTACCATTCGTACACTCCGCTTGTCTCAAAGCTCCATTTCGCGAAATCATCTTGTTTTATTCAAAAAATCACTATAAATTTTGCACTTTTGTTCTAAAATTGCGGCATAGCAAAATAAATAAATTATTAAAAGCTTTCACTTTGGTGAGAGCTTTTTTGATGCTTGTCTCAAAGCTCCATTAATTTGAAGTTTTTAATACTTTATTACAAATGTGTTGCAATTCACGAAAATCCATTTACTTATACTGCGGTGGGTATATAATATATATAGCTAAAGTAATAAAAAGTGATAAAAGGAGGGTTATTATGAAAAAGTTTTTATCATTTCTTTTAGTATTTATGCTAGTTATGTCAATCTCCATGAACATTTCTATGGCAAAGCTTGATGAGACTGGTGCGAAGGAAATTAGTTTTGGAACTAGTAGGGGACCTGAAGATGCCATTATACGTATCGCTGACAAAACTTATCCTGTTAAGAACGGAACTATATTATTCATCAATGGAGAAATAATTCCTGAAGCTGAAGTCATTATGGACGGAGGCAAGGTCATGATACCACTAAGACTTATTGCTGAACAGCTTGGCTACGAAGTCGGCTGGAACGGCGCTGAGAAAAAGGTTACGCTTAAAAAAGCTGATAAGAGCATTGACATTGCTACTACTAAGAATGAAATGGCTAAGCTTATCAAGAATACTACTTATGTAACTTGCGATTTTGTAGAAAAGAATCTTGCTGAAAGTGCTGTAGTGACCGAAAGCTTAGGCAATGACTTCAAAAAATTCTATGAGACAGATATGCCTATAAGTCAAGATAAGACTATTGAAAGAAGCTTAAGAAATGTCATTATTGATGAAAAGCATGAGTACAAGGACAATATTAGCTCAGATGACGCAATGAAGCTGGTTAAGGAAAAATGCCTTGAAGGTCTAAAGAATTTTGAAAAAACTATGAAGGAAAAAGCTAAGGACGAGCCGGATAGATTTGATGATGACATAAAATTAATTGAAAAAGATATCAATAGAACGATCTACATTGGCGAAGTATCTAAGTTTTACAGATATACAATAGGACCTTACGATGTTTTATATGATAGAACAGACGGCAAAATCTACTTCCAAATATATCAAGCCGAGACTAGAATTAAGGAAGTGGATGTGAATGATCCGAATCTTTATCTAGCGATATTCATTGTGGGCTAAAATTTCTCTACAACGCAAATCTCTAAAATTTTATCTACGAAATCACTATATAGCGAAATAAAGAAATTTTTGAATATAAAAATAAAGGCTCTATAATATCTATGGGGGAGTAAAACCCTCCATAGATATTATAGAGCCTTTATAAATTAAGGAGAAGAAATTAATGGATAGAAAAATGATAAATATTAATGCAAATTTAGTTAAGGAAGCTGAATTTTCAGAATTTTAAAAAGATGAATACTCACCAGCTACTATTGGTATTATCGTAAGTTTTATCCTAATTCTGATTATTACGAAGTCGAGCTCTGGGACACTGATGGAAATCTAGAAGATGTAGTAACTTATGAAACAAATGAACTCGAATTATTTTAAAAATGCTTATTTTTTAACAATTTAACGGCTGTGAGCATTTAAACTCACAGCCTTTTTTCTTGCATCTAAAGACTTCAAAAAGTTTGATTTCTTTTACTCCACAAAAAAAACGTGCCTTTCGGCACGCTTTTACATTTCAATATATGTTGTAGAATTTATTCTGTCGACTTCGAAGGAGAGTCTGAATGTTTCCTCTTTCAGTTTTTCATATTTTTCTCTTATGCGTTTCTCGTCATACGGTGCATATGTCACGGCACCTACTCCCGATTCGACGGATGTTCTTGTGTCTCTCAAGTTCGCTTCAAGCGAGTTTATCATCGCTCTTTTTTGGCGAAGTATTTCAAGCACATATGTCACGCTTTTTCCGTCAATTTTATTTTCGAGATTTTTTTCGGCGATTTTTTCTTTTAAGACTGCAATTTCTTCGTTCAGTTCTTCAAGTCTTTCGATATGTTCCACCAATTTTTCTTTTTTGGATTCATCCACAATTTTTTTGCCGTTCACAGTGACCGGTCCGAAAAATTGCGACGAAAGCGCATATCTTTTTTCGTTCAATTCGCTTTGAATTTCCGAAACTTTAAAAATCGCTTGACTTATTGTCATCTTTTCCATTTTCTCACCTATCTTCCCATATATTTCGGATAATATTTCTTCGTTGAGAATATGCGTCTCAAATGGTGCATAATTCTCTTTGGCGTTCTGTCTTTTTTATAGTCGCAGGTGTACGCTGCATCTTTTATATAGTCTTTTATGAGTTCGAGATCTTCTCTGTCCGCATATTTTTTCAAAACGGATTTTGCACAGAAAAGCCATAGTGCATGGTTTGTCACACGTTTTTGCGGCAAATCTTTTTTGTAAAATACGTCTTCAATCAAATGATACGCAAGATTTTCCCCAGCCGCCGTAACGACGAATGAGCTTCTTCCCTGTCTCAAATTTATTTCAAAGAGCTTATATTTGCTGTCCCTCGTGTCAAATTTAAAATCGAAGTTCGCAAAGCCGCGATAACCGATTTCCTTTAAAAACTTTTCGACCATATCGTAGAGCTCGGGATTGTCGACCGTAAAAAGTGCGTTGTAGTTTCCGATTTGTGTCGGAAGACATTCATCGAGCACGCACTTCGCATAGCTCATAAGAGTGACCTCGCCCTTTGTGTTTACATATGCGTTTAAAACTCCCATCACTTTGCTGTCGCCCGGAATGAAATCTTGAATTATCAGTTCGCCGGTGTAACCCGATTTATAAACGATGTCCACGATATTTTTCGCTTCTTCTTTTGACTCCGCCTTATACGCCTTTTTCTTTCCTGCGAACGAAAGTGCCGCATACGAAATCGAGTCGTTTGCTTTGATTGCAATCGGATATTTCAAATCCAGCGTGGCGAATTCATCGGCTTTTTTTATGACCCAAGTCTTCGGATATGGCAAATTGTATTTTTCGCAAATATCGTAGAAGTCGATTTTATTTTCGAGCTTTCTTTGAAGTTCGAGACTCGGAACATTGAAAAGAAAATTCTTCGACAGTTCGTCGCTATGCTCAATCACAAGTTTTGCATAACCGTCGGAGCACGGAATCAAAATCGGTTTTACATCTCCGTAGTTTTTCAATTTATTTTCGAGAAAATCGTTTATGCCGTCCATAAATCCCGCCGAATCAAAGTCGGGGTAAGTTATAACCTCGACAATTTTCGATGCGTCGGTATATTTCAGCCTTTTAACTCCGAGCGAAACAGATTTTTTATTGTATGCCATGTGAACGGAACGCGCCATCGAGTAGGCGTTGTTGTCCGTTCCCAAAATAACCGGAAGAAAATCCATTATAAATTTTCTTTCGCAAATTCAAGAAATGCATTCATCATTTCTTCGGCATCTTCGCCTTCTGCGGTGATTTTAAGCTTGTCGCCTTGTTTTGCACCAAGTCCCATGATTTGAATCAAGCTTTTTGAGGAAGCAACTTTGCCATCCTTTTCAAGTTTGAGTTCGCTTTTAAATTCTTTAAGTGTCTTTACTAAAAGTGCGGCCGGGCGAGCATGAATGCCAATCGGGTCCTTTATTTCAATTTCTCTTTCAATCATTTTACTTCTCCTTTACATTAAATTTTTTGACCTCATCCTTTATAAGGACTTTTGTGAGATCGAGTGGTGTTTCAATGTGTTCTTTCGAATCGAAATCGCCAACGACGAATTCTTTTGTATATTGTGTAACATCATTTTTACTTGCTTCAACTGTAACTTTGCAGATGTAGTATTTGTCCTCAGATTTTCCAAATGCAAATTCTACTGAAACGTTGTCATTGTCCTTTAGCTTTTCAAAAAATTCATCCAGTTCCGAAAGCTTATCCGGATTTTCCTTCACTCTATAGACCGAATCAATATGCGGTGCATTTTCCTTTTCTTTGCTTTCGTCTATTTTTTCAAGAAGGCCCTTAAGATTTTTAAAGAGTCCCGTAACTACTTCATAGTCGTCCTTTTCAGACTCTTCAGTCTTTGACCACTTGTCCTTTGTGTCATTTTTTTTGTACGCATGTTCCGGTGCGCTGAAATAGTATGCGTTTCTGTCGCATTCAACTTCTGCGGTCGGGCTGTCATAGATGTGAGTTTGTCTTAAAAACTCTTTTGTCTTTCCGTCTTCTCTTTTGATCGCACTCTCTGTAATCCATTCATAGCTTGGTTTTTCAGCCCTTCTCTCCCTTGTAACAACTGCTGTGTACTTAGGTTCTACAAGACTCTTTTCAATTTTTTCGATGCCGCCTGTTTTCGAGCAACCTGCTAAAATAAGTGCGAGTGCTAAAATAAACACCTTTTTCAAATTTCGTGCTCTATTAACGATAGCCCTATCTCTTAGTTGAAATTCCATAAATTACATTATCCCCTATTCTATTAATATTAAGAACATTTACCTCGTTTTCAGCAGGGTTTATATTCATATATCTGACACCTTCTTCAAATCTCGAAGCGGTCGGATGTTTCAAGTTCGTTATGAGAAAAACTCTCTTTCCGGCTTTTACCATTTCTTCAAGAGTTTCCTTCAAAAACTTTCTTTCAATCGGATTTATGAGCCCGAGCTCATCCTTTGAACCGCCGTCAATTGTGATTATTACATTTGATGCAGCGGAGGTTTTGACAGAATTTAAAAGTTCGTTCCATTGATTTATATTTGTTGCTCTAAGACCGCCCTTGTTGTTTTTGAAATTTGCAATAATTGTGTTGTTGTCAGTTGTAATTCTGTTTTTTGTAACATTCTTTGCATTAACAGCTCCACCAAGCACACTTACAATCTTGTGTTTTGCGGTATTTTTTGTGACAAGAGCTGCCGAAGCTTTCGTGCCACGAACAACAATAGCAATGTCCGACGAATTCAAATTGTCGTTTCTCAAATGGTCCATAAAATCCGTTCTCAAATTCTTGAACATCTTAGAAGTGTCCGGTGAAACGACAGCTGCAAGATATTTAAAATCCACATTGCCCTTTGTGCCCTTGCCTTCCGATTCGGCTATGTCGATACTCTTTAGATAAATTCCGTTTTCTCCCGGAAGTTTTGCTCTCCATTCGCTGAAGTCGTCGATTGTTTGATTCTTTGTAAAATCAACATCCATATCTTCGCCCGCAATCGAAATTTTTGCAGTGAGCTTTTGGTCCTCGATGTCTCGAACAAAAATTGAAAGTTCCGAGCTATCATTCGGAAGACGTGTATTTTTGAAATTTATAGACGCACTCTTGCTGTCCGTAACTTTTTCAAAATTATACCAAAGACGAACCGCGTGCGAATTTTTGTCCTTTACGCGTTGAAGACTTGCCCTTGCCCCCTTCGGTTGTGCTGTTGCAGATAGTCCCGTCGTGTTTGAAAGAGCATTTATCGATTCCTTTCGAGCACTCTTGGAAATTATAATTCTATTTTTCGCACCGCCGAATGAAACTTCGATCGCACCGTTTCCATTGTTTTTATTTCTTGTAAAAACAGTGCCGCTCATAGTTCCAACTCCGCCGACAACGTTAAGAGAAAGTTCTTCTGCTCTTATTGTAGAGCGATTTCCAACTGCGTCGATTGCCGTCACATCCGGCACCTTGTACTTTCCACCGTTTCCAAGTGCAATCGTGTCCTTCGGAAGAAGAAGTGCCGTCGGCGTGTCAAGCACCTTTATATTTTTTGTCGCACTCAAATTTCCATAAGTCACACTTACAGTCGCATCTCCCGCTGCTGTAGGCTTAAACCAAGTTCCGTTTATAGTTGCGGGAACGCTTGATGAAATTGCGATTGCCGCTTGGTTTACCTTCAAAGGATTCCCCTTTTCATCAAAAACTTTAATATTAATTTGTTTCGAAGAATTTTTAAAAATCTTGTCGAAGTCAGAGTTGATTTCAATCGTTGCAGGTGCACCCTTTTCCGATGTACTCATAACGCCAACTCCGTTTGCAACTGCTCTTTCAGACTCAATATAGTTTACAACGTCGACTTTGTCCGTGTTTACATTTTTTATTGCCATAGTCGTCGAGCCACCGCCGTCAAGATTAAATCCGTCGGTCATACCCATCGAAATGAGAAGCTCCGAAACATCGGCAGTGGTCATTCCGTGATATATACTTCTTCCGTCAACTGTAACAATTACACAGTCGAGCGTGTTTTTGTTAAAACCGATTGCGGTTCTCGGGTGTCTTCCCGAAATATTTATATGCGTGTTGACAGCCTTTCCGTCTTTTAGAATTTGACTACCGGCACCGATTGCGAACTCAATATTTCCGACATTAATTCCGCTTACAACGAACTCCGCATTCTCTCCGACATTCGGCACATACATGCCGTCTTTGATGTTTACAACATATCCATTTTTCGGAATATTCATCGGTCCACCTTGATCAAGTCTGTCGATGACCACACCATTTTCAATTGCAACTTCGGATTGGCTGTTCACTTTGCCGCCTCTCGTCTTTTGTCCCCAACGACCGGTGTAAATTCCTGTCGAGCCGTAGTTGTTCGGTTTATTAACCATGCCGACCGGCACAGTCTTGTCTCCAACTTTAAGGCTCATTGAAACTTCAATTCTTCCAAGTGTTAGTGACTTGTCCTTTCCGACAACAATTGACGGCGTCGGGTTTGACGCATCGGAATTCGAAGTTATAAGTTCTCCGTTTTCTATTGCAATGCCAAGTGGGAAAAACGGTTTATAATTAAAAAAATCTCCGTTAACTCCGGCAACTGCATTTTTACTTTGCACCATCTTTGAAACCGCCATGCCCTTTCCCGTGGTTGAGTTATTAAAAAGCGGAACGAGTCTCAAATTGCTTTGGTTCAAATTGAATTTTAAAACATTTATCCCTCTGAAACCGTCGGACGTAAAACTCGTAATAAATTCGTGAGTGAGTCCTTCGGCAAGATTTGTAGTTTCCTTTTTTTCTATATATTTAAATTGAGGTGCAGCCATAATTGGAGTTGCACTCATTAAAAGTCCGACAACTGCGGACATTATTCTTTTATTTATACGCATTTTATCACTCCTGATGTATATTATATCATTTATCGTTTACATGAGCAAACTAATCAAAAAAACGTAACAGTATTGTAAATTTAATTTAAATTTATATAGACATTAAACAGCGGTTGTGATAAAATATACATATTAACTTAAATAGGGAGGTTAACATGGAGCAAAAGGGTTATAAATTAGTTCCGGCACTAAGTCGTGAAGTAATTATTTTTCTAATCATATTTTTTGCAATATTTATCGCAATCGGCAGCGTGATGGGTGGAGTAAACATGATAAACACACTCATGAACAGTGCCTACAGATTAATAATGGAAGTTTGTTTCTACATAATGGCGATTGCCGTTTTAGCGGGGGCACTGAGCAGTGTACTGTCGGAGTTTGGAGTCATCGCACTCGTCGACAGAATACTTTCAAAGCTTATGTCGCCTGTCTACGATCTTCCGGGTGCAGCAAGTCTTGGTGTTATCACTTGCTATCTTTCGGACAACCCGGCAATTCTCTCAATGGCACGCGACAAAAACTTCCTAACATATTTTAAAAGATACCAATTACCGGCGCTCACAAATATTGGAACTTCATTCGGTATGGGTTTAATTATCACAACCACAATGATGGGTTTAAAACTCGACGGCACAATTAGAGCCGCACTCATTGGAAATGTCGGTGCAATCATCGGCTCAATTGTAAGTGTACGACTCATGCTTATGTTTACGAAAAAATATTACGGCACAAGTGATTATTCCAGCAACTACGAAGAAATAAGCGATCACAAAGTGCGTTTTGTTAGAGAGGGTGCAGTTGGAAGCAGAGTTATAAACTCACTTATTGATGGTGGTAAAAACGGCGTTGAAATGGGAATGGAAATCATTCCGGGCGTCGTCATCATCTGCAGTCTCGTTCTTCTTTTGACAAACGGCCCGGGACCTCAAGGTTACACCGGCGGTGCAAATGAAGGAGTCGCATTCCTACCATGGCTTGGAAGAAAAATCTCATTCATTATAAAACCGCTTTTCGGTTTTACAAATCCTGAATCAATTGCAGTTCCTATAACAGCTCTTGGAAGTGCGGGTGCAGCAATGGGCCTCGTTCCTAATCTCGTAGAACAAAATCTTGTCGGTCCGAACGAAATCGCAGTCTTCACAGCAATTTGTATGTGTTGGAGCGGATATCTCTCAACGCACATTGCAATGATGGACAGTCTCGGCGCAAGAGAACTCACAGGGAAAGCAATAATAAGCCATACAATCGGCGGACTTTGCGCCGGTATAAGTGCAAACTTGCTATTTAAACTATTTTCATTATTCTAAACTAAAAGAGGATGTTCAAACGAACATCCCCTTTTTTATTTGAAAAGATTTGCGAGCTTTTCGAAAAATCCCGCTTTTTCTTCAATTTTTTCCGGAACAACTTTTTCCTTTTGAAGTTTTTTAACTTCGCCCGTTCTTATAACGAATTGAACGGATTTCACATTTTCATTTTTCGAAGATGCGAAAGATTCTACTTCTCCGTCGGAGTTCTTCCCGACTTCTTCTTTAATCTTGTCTTTCACTTCGCCCTTGATATTTTTTGTTTTACTGTAAAGTTCTTCGGTGCCCGTGTGAAGTTTTGAAACGCCTTCGGTGTATTTTTTTACACCGCTTTCAAGAGATTTCGTTCCGTCTAAAACCATGTCGCCGGCTTTATCGAGTTCGCCTATATTTGATTTCAGAACGTCTTTGCCTCCGCTGATTTTTGAAACACCTTCTTGAACGGATTTCACAGCGCCCGTGTATGACTTGATTCCTTCGTTTAATTCCGCATATTTCTCAGTCATTTCTTTGACTCTTTTTGCAGCCATTTCATTTGCATCATTATTCTTTTCGCCTGCAAAACTTGCAAGAGTTTTTATGCCGCCGTCAATTTTTACATATCCGCCGTCGAGCTTTTTCACGCCGCCCTCTATGCTCTTTGCGCCTTTGTTAAGTTCGTCGAAATATAATTTCGTGCCGCCAAGCATTTCCGTATTTTTCTTTAAAGCGCCGATTGTCTTTTCGAGATATCCAATTTCCGCCATCGCTCTCGCCTTTTCGGAATCGCTCATCTCGCCCTTTTCCAGCGAGCTTTTTAAAGCCGCAATTCTTTCCGCACTCTCTTTTATGAGCGCAACATTTCCAGTTTCAAGCGTCTTTAGATTTATATCATTTTCTTCAAGTTTTTTCGAATATGCTCCATAACTTGTGCCACGGCTCAAATCTTCAGTGCCTTTTGAAATTGTTGAAAGCGCTGTCTTGACATCGCTTGATGCCTTTGAAAGTTCGACGATTTCGCTCGGCATATTTCCGATTTTTATAGTCATATTTCCCATCTTTTGAAGTGCCGCATAAAATTGCTCCGACGAATTTGTGAGCATATCATTTTTTGCGACAATTGCATTTAAGGCATTGTCAACTCCGTCAAAACCCTCTTCAATCGATGCGACCCCTTCGATGAGCTTTTTATTTCCGTAGACATATTTTGCAATGCCGTCATTTATTTTTTCTGTCGAGGTTCTTAGTTCACTCGAATTGTCGTCGAGTTTTTTTGCGCCGTCATTTAAATCCGTCACGCCGTTATTCAGCTTGTCGATTTTTTCATCGATGCCGAATTTGTCGAGATCGACATTTAAATTGAGGTTCACGCCGTTAATCGAAAAGCCATCGAAGTAAAAGTCGTCGGTTGTGAATGTGATGTCCGCTTCAAGTCCGCTGTTTGGAAGTGACAAAAAGTTCAAAAGCTTTTGTTCGCCTTCGTTTGCCATAGTCGCTTCGTTTGAAACTATGTCTTTAAAATCCGCAGTGCTAAGCTTTGTAGAAATTTGGAGTGCATAGTTTTTGTAGAAGTCGCGGTCGAAATCTTCATTTTCTTTAACGGAAAGATGAATCCTTGCTTCTCCCGCCTTTCCTCTGATTTCCTCGGCACTCATTTTTTCGTCGTTCAAATAATATTCTACCGAAATGTCCCAAGGCATCGAAAGATTTTTCAAATCGCCTTCGTAATAGAGTCTGTCCTTGTCCGAATCAAATGTGACGAGGTCGCCTCTTTGCTCGAAGTCTATATTTGAGTTTAAAATTTTCACATTGTTGTAGTCGCCGTAGTCAAAAACTCCTCCCTTCGGGAAAATGTTTACGACGCTTATGTTTTCAGTCTTTCCTTCGCTGTCCATCGTAACATAGACCACCTCTTCTTTTTGAGGTGCGCTTACGGCGGAAATGACCGCCGTTTGTGTTAGTATTGTCGCAGCACAAATTGTTGCGACTGCCCTTTTAAAATTTTTCATTATACCCTACCTTTCATTTATAAAATTTATATTTTTCGTTGTCTTTTGAATGAGTCCGTCAAACATATATAAAAGTCCCGGAAGTACAAACAAAACAATAATCACAGATGCCGTCGTTCCGACCGACAACAAATAACCGAGTTGTGAAATAAGTCCGTGTGTCGAGAATTTTCCAAGTAAAAATCCGACTATAATCATCGTGAGTGCAGATGTCAAAATCGAGACGCTCACCTTTTCTAAAGTTGTCTTTATGGAATCTCTTCGATCTAGAGTTTCTCTCATTTCACAGTATCTTTCCGTGAGCAAAATTGCATAGTCCACAGTCGCCCCGAGTTGAATTGACGAAATTATGAGGTATGCAATATAGAAAATCGTCGTCGACCTGAAATAAGGCACCGACATATTTATAAATATTGCAGTTTCAATCGCACTGACCAAAATAACCGGAATCAAAAGCGATTTCTTCGAAAGAAGAAGCACGAGGAACACTGCAACAATCGCGATAATGTTTACAACATTCATATCATCCATGACCGTGTTTTTGAGGTCATAGGTCGAGATTCCTTCGCCGGCGAGATAATAGTCATCGCCGTAATATCTGTTCGCCGTTTCCTTCACTTTTTCAATGAGTTTAATCGTGTCTTCCCCTTCGTAGTCCGCATTCACGGAAACAATCATTCTTGTATAATTTTTCGAATTCAATTTTTTCAAAGAATCGCCGTCGATGAAGTTTTCAGGAATCGTTTCGCCGACGGTGTCGACGTACGAAATTATATTTGAAACTTCGTCGATATTTTTCAAATCGCTCGAAAGTTTTCTTTCCTTTTCGAGGTCGCCCTTTGGAAGAAGAAGCACATATGTGTCACTCTTTCCGAATTCGTTTTCAATCGCGACAGTGTCACTTCCAAGCTTTGTATCCACGCCATAGATGTGAGAGTTCCCGAAATAGTATGCGTTATTTTTCGAAGCGAGGAAACACGGAATCATGATTATAAAAAATATTACAAGATTTGCATTTTTGTGTTTCAACACGAACTCTCCGAATTTTTTAAAGCTCGGTACAAACTTTTTGTGCTCAGTTTTTTCAATCAAATTGTCCATCTTTAAAATTACAATCGGCATCAATGTAAACTCGGTCACAAGTGAGATGAAAACACCTTTCGCAAGTGCGAGTCCAAGGTCTGGTCCGATTCTAAATTGCATGAATATAAGAGCCAAAAATCCGATTATAGTCGTGAGTGCCGAAGATAAAATCGACGAGAACGAAACCTCGAGCGCCTTTCCCATCGCCATGACGTGGTCGTCGTAATTCTTTTTCTCCTCTTTGTATCTGTGGAGAACGAAAACCGTGTAGTCCAAGGAAACCGCCAAGAGTAAAATATTTCCGGCAGCATTTGTAACGAATGAAATTTCGCCGAAAATTAAATTTGTGCCGGCGTTAATGACAATCGAAACCAAAAGCCCAATCAAAATTATAACCGGTTCAATCCATGACTCAGTTGTCAAAATAAGAATCAAAATCGTAAAGAGAACTCCGACAATCGTGACGACCCTTATTTCACTAACCGAGTTTGTCGTCGCAATCGCCGTGTTAACGGCGGAACCCGTCATCTTGTTGTCGTCTCCGATAATCTTTCTGATTTCTTCGGTCGCACTTATAATGCTGTCTTCCTGAACTGTAATGTTCATGAGTGCGTTGTTATTTTTGTAATAATTTTCGAGATTGTCCTCGTTCATAAAAGCCATCGGCTTCATAACGCTTTCAAAATCGTCCAGCCAAACAACATTTTGCACGCCCGGAACGTCTTCAATTTTCTTTATCATGTCGAGCGTTTCGTTTATCGTGACGTCCTCAAGCATGACCCGCAAATTCGGAATCAGCTCGTCGTACTCTTCCTTCATCTTGTTGAGCGAAACTGTCGACTCACTTTTTTTCGGAAGATAATCGTTTATGTTGTAGTTTACTTCTATTTTTGGATAACTGATTATGGAAATCACAATCAGCACCGCATAAATAATTAAAATAGTTTTGGGGTGCTTGATCCCCCGTTTGATTAAGTCTATCAAATAAATCACTCCTTTTTAATATAAAGGTATTATAACCGCAAAATGCAAAACTTAAACCGGTCAAATTAAGTGTTTTTGGGTAATAACGGACAATTCATACACAATTGATGGTCAATTGTTTACAAACTATGGAAAATTTATTCATATCAATGTATAATATACATAGGTGATAAAATGAAAAATGAAGAGATTTCAATAAAAACGAAAAAACATCTCTCAAAGACATTAAAAAAACTCATGCTGAAAAAACCTTTAAGCAAAATTACAATTTCGGAAATTGTAAGAAGTGCCGACGTCAACCGAAAAACTTTTTATTATCATTTCGAAAGTATAAACGAACTTTTCAAGTGGACTCTTGAGGAAGAAGCAGTTCACGTTGTAAAAAATCTCGACGTAAAAAAGGACTACAAAAAAGCAATTGAGTTTGTGATTAAATATATTGAAACGAATAACGATATTTTAAATTGCGCATACGACTCCATGGGGCGAGAAGGTTTGAAGGAATTCTTTTATGACGACTTCTACGAAATCGTCGAAAAACTTGTTGAGACAATAGTCGAGGAAATGGACGAAGTTGTCGAGAACGACTTCAAAGACTTCCTTGCAAAAATGTATGCGGGTGCAATTGCAAATATGATTATCGATTATTTCAGCGAAAAGAAAAATATAGACACCAAAAAAATTGTGAACTATATTATGATTGTTATAGGCTCATCAATCAAAGCATCCATCGAAGCTTATGTTAAAGAAATAAACGAAGCTTACGAAAAAACAAAATCACTTTGATTTTTCAAAAATGAAGGGAGAATTTATGCAAATTTCAGCAGGCGGCATCATCGTCTACAACGAAAAAATATTATTATTAAAAAAGAGAAACGGTTCATTCTGTCTTCCGAAAGGTCATCTTGAATACGGAGAAACGCTCGAAGAAACCGCAGTAAGAGAAGTGAAAGAGGAGACAAATATAGATGGAAAAGTTTTATTTTATATCGGTCACATGAGATATTCATACAAAAATATTCGAAACAATAAAATTACTGACAAAGAAGTGCACTGGTTTTTAATGGACCCACTTAGTTTCGAGCCCATTCCGCAAAAAAGCGAAGGCTTTATATGGTGCGGCTTCAAACACTACACGGCAGCACTAAAGCTGGTAAATTATATGAACGAAAAGAAAATAATAAGTGATGCAATTGAAGCATACAAGGAAATGAAATCATGAACTTTACCGGAAGAGTGAAAGCTGCAATTAAAAATTACGAGTTCGAAAGAATCGATGAATACTCGGCGTTCGTGATTGGCTTTTTATCTTCGACAGGCTATGTCTACAAAGAAACCGTTCGCGGCGAATTTGCGAAAAAAGATGAATTTATAATTATAAAAGGTGAAGAACTGCGAATGGAAGATTTTTATTTTCATCCGAAAATGGACGAAAATTTAAACTACATCGCAATGGATTTCATCGGAAACACCGACATCGAACAATTTATCGAAAACGGCGATATGGCAGTAAAGCGTGCATTTTTAAAAGGTGCATTTTTATCGCAAGGCTCAATAAATGACCCGAAGGATTCATACCATTTTGAAATTGCAATTGGAAACAAAACTGAAGCGGACAGACTTCAAAGAGTTTTGTCTGACCTCGGAGTAAATGCAAAGACAGTTGAAAGGGACAGAAAAACAGTTCTATATGTAAAAGAAGGAAGTGAAATTTCGGACATCCTTACACTTCTCGGTGCAATACCGGAAACTCTTTATTTCGAGGAGCAGATGGTTATAAAATCTGCACGAAACGACACCAACAGACGAGTGAACTGCGAAACCGCAAACCTTTCAAAGACGATAAGTGCAGGTGTAAAGCAAACACATGCGATAGAAAAGCTAAAAGAAAACGGAAGGCTCGAACTTTTGGATGAGAGCCTCTATGAGGTGGCGATTTTAAGACTTGCAAACCCCGACGCATCGCTCAAGGAACTTGCAATGCTCTATGGCCACGGAATTTCACGAAGCGGCATAAATCACAGGCTTCAAAAAATAATAGAATTGGCGGAGGAATAATGAAGACAATAGTAACCAACAACAAACTTGTTAAAGAAAGATTTGAAGACAAATTTAACGTAATATATATAGAAGACAACCACTCATACAAACCGGTACTCCTAAAAATAAGAGACCTCGTGCACACCGGCTACAAAGTTTTGACTCACCCGCTCTCGGGCTCGGTCAAACCGAATGAAACACCGTACAAAAGTGTAATCATTGAAGAAGGAAAAACACTCGATGAAGACAGCGTAAAAATCATCGAGCTTTCAATCGCAACTCTCGACAAGTTCCAAAATATGGAAAGAACACCGAACTGGACTGAAAGAGTTCTCGACGACTTCAGAGTTGTGGACCTCGACTTAATGGTCTGCACAATCGAAAGACTGGGCCACTTTTAGATGATAATCGAAGGAGAAATCATCGACATAACAAACGACGGTCGCGGCGTCGTGAAAAAAGACGGCAAAGTCACATTTGTCGAAAACGCACTGCCGGGCGACATCGTTCAAATAGAAATCACAAAGGAAAAGAAAAGCTTTAACCTCGGGAGAGTGAAAAAATTTTTAAGCTATTCACAAAACAGACGCTTTAAAAACGGTGAAAATCCTTTGGGCGAAGCCTATCCCCTTTTCGCTCTCGACTACGACTTCGGTTTTAATCTAAAACAAAATATCGTAAAAAACAATTTTAAAAAATTTTTAAATATGGAAATAAATATCGTTCCGCACAAAAATGAAGACTATCGAGTGAACAAACTCCGTCTTCACAAAGCCGGAAAAAAAGTGGGACTTTTCGAGAACAAAACGAACAAAATCTACGTTCCGGACATGGAAACACTTTTGGGCGAAGGTGCGAGCGAAATTTATAAAGACATAACAGAAAACATCTCCGGTGGAAAATTTGTGACCATAAGGCGCGCCGACAACGGGGATTTTTTGTCGACCGACGGAACATACACTGGAAAACTTTTCACCGACTTCAAAGACAGAAACCGCTCTTCCAAAATTCATCCGGTAATGGAAATCGCCGGAAAAAAATACGAAATGGAAATTGACGGCTTCTTTCAAAACAACAGATACGGCGCCGAAAAAGCTCTCGAAATTATCGGGAACAAAAGAACCGGAAAAATTTTGGATCTATACTCCGGAGTCGGACTCATCTCCCTCTTTGTCGCCGACAAAGCGAGTGAAGTTTTGGGAGTTGAACTTTGGGAGCCTTCGGTCATTAACGCACGCGAAAACGCAAAACTTAACAACATAACAAACGCAAAATTTATAGCGATGGACACGGGCGACCTCGCAAAAGAAAAACTCCCCCTCGTGGACACAGTCATCGTCGACCCGCCGAGAAGCGGACTCGTTCCCGAACTAATCGAGAGAATAAAAGAAATGGCACCGAAAGAAATCGTCTACATGAGCTGCGACCATACAACCCAAATACGAGATATAAAAATGCTTCTGCCGGAGTACGAAATCAAAGACAACGCCGTACATGTTATAGACATGTTCCCGGGCACGATGCATTGCGAAACTATTGTGAAAATGTCTAGAGTGTAACGAAGCGAGATTAATCTGCAGGTCTGGTCCTAAGAATCACCAAGAAGGCAAGCAAAGCGATGCCTGATTGGATTGATTCGACAGGGCGAAGCCCTAGCATTAATGTCGCGAGTGTAACGAAGCGAGATTAATCTGCAGGTTTGGTCCTAAGAATCACCAAGAAGGCAAGCAAAGCGATGCCTGATTGGATTGATTCGACAGGGCGAAGCCCTCGCATTTATGTCACGAGTGTAACGAAGCGAGATTAATCTGCAGGTAAATTTTTTGTTTATAAGCATTTTGTCTTTGATAAAGATGAAGGAGGATATGTCAAAAAGACTCAAAAAAATTACATGGATGTAAGAGTAGTTTTGAGACTAGTATGAGGAAACACAAAAAATATAATTAACTCATTTTGTACTTTCTACAAGAGTAGCTCAAATAGCTGCTCTTCTTTTATTGAAGGGAGTAAGGATTCGTTACATATGTTATATAAAATGCAAAAGCATTTAATAATGACAATGTATTGACAAAGCACGAACTTTGATATATAATAAGGTCAAAGGAGATGAGGATATGGCTACAACAAATTTGAATATAAGAACAGATAAAGAAATAAAAGAAGCAGCAGAAAAAATCTACTCCAATTTAGGTTTAAATATGACCACTGCAATTAACATGTTTTTAAGGGCAAGTATTAGAGAAAGTGGCATTCCTTTTGATTTAAAACTTGATGTTCCAAATGATGAAACTATAAAAGCGATTGAAGAAGGAAGAATGATAGCTAAAGATACGAAAGTGAAATCCTATGACAATATGGATGACTTGAGGAAAGCCCTTGAATTATAAAATAAAATTTACAATTAGATTTAAAAAAGACCTACAGCAGGCTAAAAAACAAGGGAAAGATATTGAAAAGCTCTTCGATGTTATTGAAAAAATAGCAAAGGATGAAGCTCTTGATGAAAAATATAGAGATCATTCATTAATCGGAAATTACAATGGCACTCGAGAATGTCATATAGAGCCAGATTTTTTATTAATATATGAAAAAATAGAAGAGGTTTTAATATTATCTCTAGTAAGGACTGGCTCACACTCAGATTTGTTTAAGTAAAATAATATGAATGAGAAACTTCTATGACCTATACCTTGAAAATAAGTATATTGGTGATTTGGCCTCTAATAAGATTATTGAAGTAGTGATAATTATTTCAAATAGAATTAATGAGATGTAATTTAATGGACACTGTCTGGCAAATTATAGACAAGAAAATATTAATCATGAGAAGCGGAATTATTCTACTTCTTTTTTGTTTCAAAATATGCTATAGAATATGATCTTTCGTATTTTTATAAATTGAATATGGGCAGTAGATGGATGACATTTAAATGAAGATTCCAAGACTTTTTCATCAGTTTTTTCACTCTTAGTTATATAATCTATTGCCAAATTTAGAGTTGATTTTATAGGATGTATTTTTGTAATTGCCATATTAATCACCAGAACTTTCTTTTGATTTATTAAGAAGTAGGGAATGGATCTGCCATATTTCTCTTGATAATTTTTCTATCTGATTATTCATTGATTCAATTTCATTTTTATAAATAACACCAGTTGTATTAGTTGCTTTTGCAATCTGGTTTATATTATTTGTTGCATTTGAAAGTAGCCATTGTAGGTTTCTAAATGGTTCTAAATCCACAACATAAATCTCTTTTTCTAATACACATTTTCTAAGAAAGTTAGACATGGTTTTGCAATTTCAAGTTTCATTTTCTTTTCAAAAATTTCTTTTTCTTCCTTTGTTAGTTTAATTTCTATTCTTTCATTTCTAAATCTATTTACCATTTTATTCTCCTTTATAAAATATATTTCGGGGTCTTAGGGTTCTCCCTAACAAGTAAAAAAAATGGAGCATTCCATAAAGGGCTGCTCCATTAATTTTTTTGTAAGTGTCCGTACACTTACTGTGCTTGCTATTTAAGTTATAAGCGTTAAGCGTTTATTAGGTTTTATTAATTATACCGCATTTAAAAAAATTAATAAAGAAGTATAAGCGAAGCTATTGACAATGATTATCAGAGTTGATATAATAATACCGACAAGAGTGTCGGTTTGGAGGTTATTTATGAAATGAAAATGGAAGCTGATGAAAGAAAAAAGCAGATTAGACAAGCAGCTATTAAAGTCTTTTTGGATAAGGGATTTAGAAATACAGTTATGAATGACATTATGGAAGCTACTGGGCTTTCTAGAGGTGGCTTGTATCATCATTATGGTTCTACGCATGAAATCTTATACGACATTATGATGGAAGGTAATTTAAATAGAAAAGATATTGTTCAAAAATCAAGTTATGATGAAGGTTTAATATTAAGTCCGAAGTTGTTTTCGAGAATAATTATAGACAAGATACTTGCAGATAATGATTATGTAAAGCTTTATGTTATGTTTTTATGTGAGTTAAAAGAAAATGATGATCTGAAAGAACTATATGTGAAAATAAAAAAAGAGTCCATACAAGTATTTAAAGAATTGTTTTCTACTTTGTTTAACGAGTTACCTTCTGATGAAACATTTGAATTTATGATTAATATTATGAATTCTGGATTGATGGCTTGCGAAATTTTGAATGCACGTGAGAATTTTGTAAAAAATAAGAAATATCTAACTGAAATGATAGAGACTTATTTTACAAATGTAATGAAAAAAGATGACGAAAGGAGTTAAATTTATGGATCTATTAAAAAAATACATTAAGAGAAATAAAACACCATATTTTATTTCTGTATTATTTGCAATACTTGGAGTAATTTCAAATCTTTTTGTATATATTATTCTAAGTAAGGTGATTATATCATTAATTGATGGTAGCCAAGATTTTTATTACTATATAAATAAAATTTTCTTTATACTTTCATGTCTTATAATCAAAGAAGTGTTTATGTTTTTGTCAACAATGATTTCTCATAAAACAGCCTATCAAATAATACGAGATATAAGAAAAAGCCTTATGGAAAAATTATTTAATATGCCATTAGGAGATATATTGAATGAGTCCACTGGTAAGTTAAAAGACATAATTGTAAATCAAGTCGATAATACTGAAACAACATTGGCTCATATGATACCTGAGATGACAGCTAATTTAGTAGGACCTATAATATTATTTGTTTACATGTTAATTTTAGATTATAGACTAAGTTTAATATCTTTAATTCCATTAGTTATTGGTGGATTTTTCATGGCAGGGCCGATGAAAAGAATGAAGGTAAAGTTTCCACAAGCTGTTAAAATTGGCCAAGATATGAACAATTCTGTAGTTGAATATATAAATGGAATAGAGGTTATTAAAACATTTAATCAAGGCGAAAAATCTTATAGAAAATACAGGGACAATGTGTATAAAAAGGCAAATTACTATTATGATTGGATGGGAGAAAATACAAGAGACTATGCGATAAGTATGTCTATTGCTCCAGTTGGTATTTTGACAATTATACCATTTGGTTTATATTTCTGTATGAATGGTTCACTAGATGGTGGTGTATTTTTAACATTGATAATCCTTTCTTTTGGAACTATCCAAAATATTATGAGAGTAATGACTTTTGAAGATGATATTGGAAGAATGTCAACTATTTTCGAAGAGATTAAAAATATACTTTCTGCGAGAGAATTATCTCATAAAAATGAAAATTTGGATATAAAAAATTATAATATAGAGATAAAAAACGTAGATTTTTCTTATGAAAAAGATAAGCAAGTCCTAAACAATATAAATATAAATATAGAAGAAGGAAGTGTGAATGCTTTAGTAGGCGAATCGGGTTCGGGAAAGTCGACTATTGCAAAACTAATTTCAGGATTTTGGGATGTAGATAGTGGTTCTATAAGTATAGGAAATGTAAATATTAAAGATATGTCCCTTGAAAAGTTATCTACTGTTATTTCCTATGTAGCACAAGATAATTTTCTTTTTGATATGTCAATTAAAGATAACATCAGAATAGGAAATAAAAATGCTAGTGATGAGGAAATAATTGAAGTATGTAAGAAACAAAGGGAAAACTCTAATTATAATTGCCCATCGTTTAAAGACAATAACAGATGTAGATAATATATTTGTAATTAAAAATGGAGAACTTGCATGTAAAGGAAGTCATGAAGAGCTTTTGAAGGAATCAAAAGATTATCACAATCTTTGGGAAACTGCCTTGAAAGGAGAAGAAAATGCTTAGTGTTTTTAAAAAAATATGGAATTTTTCTATTGAAGAACAAGTGTATCTAAAAAAATCAATCTTTGCTAATTTTTTCGGTTCTATTTTTAATGCTCTACAATTTGCAGCCATTTATTATGCGATTTTTGGGATAGTAAACAAGGATATAAGCTTTAAAACAATAGGAATATCAAGTTTATTTTTATTAATTAGTATAGCCGGAGTAATTATTTCAAAAAATTCCTCTATGCTCAAACAAACACATGCCGGATATCTTTGTGTATTATGGTTTTCGGTGGCATGCTTAATGCTATTGTTTTTATCTTATCCTTATTTTTGTTTTCTTATAAGGTAGGTATTGTAGCAATAGTTGGTTCTATTGTATTTTTAATGATCATTGCTCGTATGCAAAAAAGGTCAAGTAAAAATGCAGATAAGATTCATGAGATTCAGGTATCACTTACCAAAGAAGTCTTATCAACATTGCAAGGAATGCAAATTATAAAATCATATAATCTACGAGGAAGTAATAATAAAAAACTTGACAAGAGCTTTGATAGTGCTAGTGAATATTCTTTTGATTTAGAAAAAACTATAATGCCATATAGTTTATTAGCTAAAATCATAATAGCTATAACAATTTGTTTGATGTTGTTTATTTCAATAAAATTATATTTTGTTGAAAATGGTCAAATAGTCAATACTATTATGATACTTATAGCAAGTTTTGTAATATTTGACGGACTTATTACATCTGGATCTGCTATTGCAATGCTAAGAATGGTTGAGAATGCAATAGATTCTTATTCTTATGTAAATGATATGGAAGATATGAAAGAAGGAAGTATTACAGAGCCTATAAAAAATCACAACATAGTCTTTAAAAATGTATCATTTTCTTATGATGATAGACCAATTTTAAAAAATGTATCAGCAGAGATAAAAGAGAATACCATGACTGCTATTGTTGGACCATCTGGATCTGGTAAAACAACATTTTGTAATCTCATAGCGAGATTTTGGGATGTAAATTCTGGAGAAATTTTAATTGGTGGAAAGAATATTAAGAACTATATGATAGAAAACTTAATGAATTCTATTTCCATGGTCTTTCAAGACGTCTATCTCTTTGAAGATACAATTGAAAATAATATAAAATTTGGAAAACAAAACGCAAGCCATGAAGAAGGGGTTCAAGCTGCTAAAAAAGCAAGATGTCACGAATTTATAGAAAATCTCCCGGATGGATATAACACTATCATTGGGGAAGGTGGAGCAAGTCTATCTGGTGGAGAAAAACAAAGAATCTCCATAGCCAGAGCCATGCTAAAAGACGCGGACATCATAATCTTTGATGAAGCAACAGCAAATATAGACCCGGAAAATGAAGATAAGCTTAAAGAAGCAATAGAATCATTAACAAAAAATAAGACAGTAATAATGATTGCTCATAGACTAAAGACAATTAGAAATGCTGACCAGATTTTAGTCTTAAAAGATGGAGAAATAGTAGAACGTGGTAATCATGAAGAACTGATTAAAAATAATGGACTTTATTCTGACCTTATAAATGCAAAAACTAAGGCGGAATCATGGAAATTAAATAATTGATAGGAAGAAATATTTAAAGTTCCAATAAGTATATATTTAGTGTCTTTAAATATCCTAATTATAATTTTTATAAATGGGCTGTACATTGTAAATGTAACATTAGTAAAATCAACACTTTTATGAGTGTGGTGAAGAACTTATAAATAGCCTAATAATCTCATGTGGAAACAGTAGTATTGATGTCAAGAAATTAGGATAATAGGCTATAAAGCTATTGATTTATTTTCCAATCACCTTGTGAAAATAGTTTAAGTGTAGATTATTGCAGGGTGCGTAGGCACTACGGATATTTTAGGTATAGTGAACAGGATATATAACATCAGGCTACTTATCATAAAATAAAAATGATATAATAGAATTAGGTTGAATTAAGGAGCTCAATATGAATAAAAGAAATAAACTTAAAATCGATGATGTTGAAGTGTTAGAATCAATCATTTCGAGTAACAATTCAAATAGTATAAGATATAATAAACCATTTCCTTTTTTAGGCGTAATGATAATATTTACACTAATTGTTGTAGGACTAATTGCGCTGCTAATTTATTCTGAAAATTTTACAACTAATCAAATAACTCTATTGGGTGCTATTGGAGCAACGTTTATATCATTTTTTGGTGTTTTTTACACAATAAATAAAGAAATAAGGAATAGATATATATTCGCAAAAGAATCTGCAAGAATATTGTCTCAAATTTTAGAATCAGTAGATAACCAAATATCAAAAATAGAAAACGGTATGCGTTATCCTATCCTTTATCCGAAAAACTGGCTTGATTATTATGAAAGCTGTTCCTTATATTTAAAACATGATTATATAGAATATCTTTTTATAGAATTTGAAATTATATACAAAATAAATTGTTGTATTGAAAAAAATGATAATGAGGAGCTATTAAACCTTATAAAATATACAAGAACAATCCTTACTGATTGGACGACAGATTATAATATACTTTCTACTCGTTTTAACCTATTTAGATTTTCAAGTGGTATATATGAGGATATATCTTGGAAATTTGAAAAATCTTATAAGGCTTTTGAAAAATTCTTTATTGAAAATTATTCTGATAGGGTGAAAGAATTGACTGTGGAATATTTGAAAAGAAACAATAATTTATGTAACGTTAATTTAGCTCAATATCATATTATGGAAAAAATAAGAGAAGACTCCGGACTAAAGAATAGCGGTTACAAGTATGAAGTTATCGATAATAAAAAAATGTTAAATACAATTTTTAAAATTTATCTATCGCTTCAAAAAGATGATTTATTTTCTTTGTGTTGGGGAGAGCTTGCTTTGAATAAATAATAAAAATCTTGTTTTGAGATTTTTAAAATAACTGAACCAATACTAATGGTAAAGCGGAAAGAATTTACTATAAAACAATGAAATTACATTAAATATGAAGTAAATAAGACTCAAGAGACCTATTTATCAAACATCATAGCACTAGCATTAATGCTCGGAGTGTAACGAATCGAGATTAATCTGCAGTTCCGGTCCTAAGAATCACCAATCAATAAAATTAATTTATATTTATTGCAACTTACACTACCCGACGCATCTCTTAAAAATAAGACCTCGTCGGGTATTTTGTTTTTAATTTAATAAACTAAAGATTTTACATTAAATTCTTCTATTAAATTTTATTAATACAGTTTAACAAAAATAAATTTTCTGCCAAACGCCTGAATTAAAACTGGTCAATCGCTTGAAAAAAATCAAATACTAATATAATATTATATATAACAACACTATACACTAGAAAAATACTTTAAATAGAGTCATTTATTTCATAAAGATACTTTTTACTGTTTCTCAAATCTATTTGTCAATATATTGTCAAAGATAATCGAAAATAATCGTGAGCTAATCGTGAGTTAATCGTGCGGAATTTAAAAATTTGAATTATGCCGCCAGAAATTTTACTCAAAAAAGCAGCGTAGAACATGTGATTACAGATGAAGGAGCAAAATAAACCGGTTAAACTATAAGAAAGTTGTTTCCTGATTTAAAATTACTTATAAAAACAAATAATCATTAAACAATCATTTTTAAGCGGTATTTTAATGTATAACTTGAAAATTACGCCCATATTGTGTATTATATATTTAAGGAGGGACATATAATGATAAAAAGAAAAGTGGCTGAAAAATTAATACAAGTTTCTAAACAAGTTCCTGTAGTCACTGTAATCGGTCCTAGACAGTCGGGTAAAACCACATTGGTAAAGGAGTGTTTTCCCGAATACAATTATGTCAATTTGGAAGATCCTTTTAATAGAATGTTAGCATCAGAAGATTATAGAGGTTTTTTTGATAGTTATAAAGATCCGCTGATTATAGATGAAGTTCAAAGAGTTCCTGAGCTTCTATCTGCGATTCAAGTCATGGTTGACGAAGACAGAGAGAAGAATGGACGATTTATTCTAACCGGAAGTCATCAAGCAACTTTGCAAAAAGAAATTGCACAATCTCTGGCAGGTAGAACAAGTATATTAACTTTACTTCCTCTAAGCATGGACGAACTTGCAGAAGACGGACGTTTAGATGGATTATCTACCGATACTTTATTGATTAACGGTTTTATGCCTGAATTATATAGAGATAATTCAAGAGACAGCAGCGTCTATTATCGCGATTATTTGAATACCTATGTAGAAAAAGATTTGCGAGAAATGTTAGAAGTCAAAAATTTAGATAAATTTCTAAGGTTCTTAACCTTGCTTGCAGGCAGAGTTGGACAAGTTATTAATTTGTCTTCTATGTCAGGAGAGGTGGGAGTTTCATCTACTACTTTGGGTGAATGGATATCTGTTCTGGAAGCTTCTTATCTTATTTTTAAATTACAGCCTTATTTTTCTAACATTGCAAAACGACAAATTAAATCACCTAAAATTTATTTTACAGAAATTGGATTGGCTTCTTACCTATTAGGCATCGAAACAGAAAATCAAGCAAATAGAGATCCTTTAAGAGGCAATCTTTTTGAAAATTTAATTGTTTCTGATGTATTAAAATCAAGGTTAAATGAAAATCAAAATCCTCAAATGTTTTTTATGAGAACAGAAAAAGGAGTCGAGGTAGATCTGATTATAAGAAAAGAGGATGTTTTATACCCATTTGAAATTAAAACATCAATGACACCTAATAGAACATTTTCCAGGCACTTACTATCTTTTATAGATGCAGAAGAACACGCAAAGAATCCAAAAATCATTTACACAGGACAATCATATTCACAATTTAATGGCGTTGAATATGTTAATTTTAAAGATGTAAAAAAATATCAAGTTTTGTAAATAAGATTATTACTATATAAATTATGGGCAAGTACAAAATAAAATAATCGGAACTTAGGATTAATAATTGAAGACGAATGCTGTCTTTTAAAAATTACACGTAACTAATCGAGATTAATCTGCGGGTAAATTTTTTGTTTATAATTAAGCTAATAAAATTTCATCATTTTAGAGGTAAATTATGGATTGTATTTTTGAAAAACTAAACAAAGATAATTTTAGTAAGTATTTTGATTATTTATTATCGGCTACTGAATTAGAACCGGAACTTATGTGTTCAACTGATATAGACAAAGAAAAGCTTTATAAAAGATTAGATGATGAATTATCAAAAAGAAGCACTTCAATATTGGCTATTTATGAAGATAAAGTTGTCGGGAGAATAGAGTATCATTTTTATTCTTGTTTTCAAGATGGATATAGAATATGCTATGTCGACTGGGTGTATGTATTGCCGAAGAATAGAAAGCAAGGAATAGCAAAAAAATTGTTTAATGAAATGACGAGCGACTGTATAAAACATAGTATTGATGAAATTAGATTAATAAGAGCTACAAATAAAAATGCAAATGAATTTTACGAAAGTTTTAAATCTGCAAAAATTTGTGAGCTCCCATTTTTTATACAACATTTAAATTAAAATACTTAGATGTGCTCGGTATAATGTTCAGTTTTTTTGTGGAACGTTCTTGTAGATTCTTGGCAAGAATGCAAGTGAAGCAACGCCGGATTTGATTGATTTGATAAAATTAATGGAGATAGTGATATTATTTTAGGAAGTGATAAATATGAAACATCCGGAAAAATGGAGAGATTCGATAGACCCTTTTTCCCTGCCCTTTAAAAATTTTCATTTGTTAGAGGTAATCGGTTATCCTCATGCAGGCAACGATGTTTTCCAAGTTAAAGGCATATACAAAAAAGAGAAAGTTGAAGCCTATATAAAAGTAGCTCGACAGTTCGGTGCTGATATTGAAAATGAAATAAATACCATAGCTGCTATTAAGTGTGATCTTGCTCCAAGCATAATCGATTACGATGAGGAAAAGAAGTATTTTTGCGTTTCTCTTGCAAAGAAAGGTGAGCGATTGTCTAGTATTGTGGGAGATAACTCTAATAGAGCTTCATTGGACTATCTCTATGAATATGGTAATGCTCTTGCAAAGTTACATGCGACGGAAGGATTTTTTCCTGATGTAAAAGATCGCAAATTTTTTCATATACAGGATAAAGAGTATTTCCGAGAATTAGGCATAGAATTTGTCTACGATTATTTAATTTCGAATCAGCCTCAAAGAATTAATAAATGCTTGTGTCATGGAGATTTTCACTATGCCAATATTCTTTGGCAACAAAAGCATATATCAGCCATATTAGATTTTGAGTTATCCGGCTGGGGAAATAAAGAATTTGATATTGCTTGGGCATTGATACTTCGTCCCGGTCAGAAATTTATGAACACAGATGAAGAAATTTCTTTGTTTATGGAGGGCTACCGGTCAGAAGGCACTTGCAATTGGGATTATGTGAAGTATTATATGATACTTATATATTCATATTTTTACAAAATCGGAAGAACAAATGTAGAGTACCTGTCTTATGTTAAAAATGTGTTTCTTGATTATTGCAAATAATAATATGTTTTTTGATGTTGCTATTTGATTAGAAATATATTATTTAATAATTTATGATATTGAATGAAATAAAATCAAATGGCTTTTAAGACCTACAAATCTTAGAAGCCATTTTTTTATATAAAATTTAATTTGAACAAATATTTTTTTAACTAAAGCGGTGCATAAGTGTTATAATATAGATAAAAGTTAGAGCGATCGAATAAAAAATATTTTATATTCTATTAAAAATTTTTGACAGAGATGTCCTTGGATACAGGCTACTTCCCTACCATGAAATTACATACGCACGATTCGGTTTTCTATCTCCACTGAGAAGAAATGATTACGCAACTGAACAAATTATATTTTTCTTTAACGGAAATATATCTGGCGTACAGTAATGATGACACTGAGTTAATATTTAACATAATAATCTGAGCGACAATTAGATAAATTAGAATTTATGAGGTGAAATAAATGAAACTCTTTAAGCATTATATTTTTCTTGCCATGTTGGTAATATGTCTTATATTATTTTTTTCATCATGTAAGAATCAAAAAGATTTCAGCAATAATAACAATAAAATAAAAACGGAAAAGCAAGTTTCTACAAAGAAAGAAGAGAAATTAGAACCAAACGAAGATAAAACAGCACCAAACGAAGAGAAATTAGAACCAAACGAAGATAAAACAGCACCAAACGAAGAAAAAGTAGATAGAAACGAAGATGTTGTTTGGGACGAAGTGACTGAAAATGGTGTGAATGAGGAATTACTACTAAAAAATATTGATGAAAAAACTCTCACGTTTATAGCTCAACAATTTCAAGATATATGTAAAAAAATTGGTGAAAAAGAAAAAAAGGATAAATTTTATTGGTTGAAAGGAGAATGGTATCACGATGTAATGGATTCTAAACAATATCACAATGTAATTTTATTGGACAAGAAAGCAATGAAACCATTATTTTTGATCATATATAAAAGTCCTATTGCCGGTTTGTACGAATGGATTTGCAGCAAAGCATTAACTGAAATATCCGGATTTGATTTTTCAAATGAAAATAATGGTGCAGGTTGGGGAAATTCAAAAGAATGTTTAGAAATGTTTATCGATAGGGTTCTTGAACAAAAAAAGTAATAACTTTCAGTTTCCAGTGGACTTTAACTTGAACCATACAACAAAATTCTCTTGTCCCCCTCCCCTTCTTCAATGAACGTGAAGACCCGTTTCTTTATGTAAGATTATCATGCATTAATGTCGCGAGTGTAACGAAGCGAGATTAATCTGACAAGGATTGAAGTAATGGAACCTATGCTAAAATCAATGAATTTATTTGGAATAAATTTAAATTCTTAGAAAAAATAGAATCAACATGTTAATTTATATCACAAGGAGTGTTGAAAGTGATTGATAAAAGCAATAAAAAATTTTGGGATAAATTTGCTAAGCTGTATGCCCCTTTTATGAAAAAAGATAAAGGTGTTTATGAAGAAGTTTGCGAATACATTATTCCCTATTTGAATAAAGATATGAATGTACTGGAACTTGCATGTGGGTCGGGCCAGTTATCGTTTAGTCTTTCAAAGCATGCTAAAAATTGGATTGGTACAGATTTTTCCGAACAAATGATTATAGAAGCTAAAAAGCGTGGGGAATACGAAAATCTTACATTTGAAACCGCCGATGCAACATCATTATCTTTTCCAAATGAAAAATTTGATTGTGTCCTAATCGCCAATGCTCTTCATATTATGCCTAAGCCGGATGAGGCAATGAAAGAAATATATAGGGTGTTAAAACCTAATGGAATTTTGTTTGCCCCTACTTTTCTATGGATAGAGGGAAAGCAAAGAAAAATCATAAAAAATTTAATGTCTATTTTAGGATTTAAAATGTATCATGAATGGAATAAAGAAGAATTTGAAGATTTTATTGAGGAATATGGTTTTTCAACAGTTGAAATGAAATTAGTATATGGAGGTCTTGCACCTATTGGTGTTATGATTGCCAAAAAAATATCCTAAATATTTTGTTCTCGTGGATTAAAAATTTTTACGTAAAAATGCATGGTAATATTTCCGAAAAGTATATTGGAATATTTATTCGACAGCTTTTATGTCAAGAATTTGCCTCTACAATACTATGACGGCTTCAGCCACTGTTTCAACTCATTGTTTAGAAATTAGTTTGATTAAAAGTGCAAATAAATTTATTATAAAATTAAAAGGAGAATAACTATGGAGCATGATTGTGCTATTATCGACGACAAAAAAGCATTTAGATATAGAGCGGCAGCCATCATAGTCGAAGAAAATTGTGTGCTATTTGCAAGAAATGAAGTCGATGACTATTACTACTCGGTCGGCGGAGCAGTTCACATGGGCGAGACATCGGAAGAAGCCGTGAAGAGAGAAGTTTTTGAAGAGACAGGAGTTCGTTATGAGGTCGATCACCTTGCCGTGATACACGAGAACTTTTTCATCGGCACCTCCGGCTTAAAAGGAGTGGACTTCCATGAGGTTACTTTCTACTATATTATGAAGCCGATGGGCAAAAGGGATTTTACGAGCGAAAGTACTACAATGTCGGGCGTTAAAGAGACAATGCTTTGGGTGCCGATAGATGAACTCGATAAATGCAAAGCATATCCGACATTTATGAAGGAATTTCTCCGTTCGGAACATAACGGAGTGGAACATATAATTACAGATGAAAGGGTCAAATAAACCGGTTAGACTATACGAAAGTTGTTTCCGGAAGTATCGGAGGTTTTATGAAGACAATATATTTTATTTCAGGTTTGGGAAGTACTGAAGAGTCTGTACAATTATTAAACACTGAGTTAAACAAGCATGGATACGAGATAAAGTTTTTAGATATTCCGGGGCAATATTCAAATGAAAACGTTAAAATAGTTGATGAGAAAGATTTTGTAGAATGGTTGAAAAACAGTATTCCTAAAGATTCTATTGTCATGGCGTTCTCAATTGGTGCTGATTTGGCACTCAAATTTAATAAGGAGATAAATCCCTGCGAATTAATTATTTTGGATGGTGGTATCATCGGTTATGATTTTGAAAACAGAGATTTAGAACAAGAAATACAAGAAACAAGAGAGATTATCATAAAAAATAAGTTGAATATGAATCCGGATACTATCACAAATTTAATGTCAATTATTGCTGACGATTATAAAGATATTTTTGAAGTTGATTTACATTCCCGAGTGTTGTTTTTTGTTGCGGACAGTCCAAATTATGCTTTTGAATATAAAAAAATAAAAATTGATAAATACTACGAAACTAATCGCAATGATATTACTATTAAAATTGTTAAAAATACGACTCATGAGATTTATACTCAAAAACCGAGATATGTTGCAGAACAAATCGCCGAATGGTTGAGCAGCGAAAAATAAAAAAACTTCTTACCAAATAGACTCCAAAATATAACCAATAGTTCCGACAGAAGTTCGATTGTATTTTTTACGCCATTTTTGATTTATCGTAGCCAAATTTATTAAAATGGCGATATTAATCTCGCCAATATTGATTTATATACGCCAAATATGGTATAATGGCGAGAAAGGTGGTGAGAGTTCATGAGAAAATTTAATTATTCAAAATTAATTAGTTTAAATATACCGGCAAATATGTATGATTTAATATCAAAAATATATGAATATAAAGGCAAACAAGAACTTTATGTGGCTAATTTTTCCGATGTTCTCGATAAAATGATAGAGGTTGCAAAAATTCAGTCCACTAAATCATCTAATGCAATAGAAGGTATTTCTACAAATGATACAAGACTGGAAGAATTGATGAACAAAAAAAGCGAACCACGAAATAGAAATGAAGAAGAAATATATGGCTATAGAGAAGTACTAGATATTATTCATGAAAACTATGAGAATATTGAATTCACAAAAAACAATATTCTGACCTTACACAATAGGCTTTATGCGTATTCCGAGGAAAGTCATAAGGGAAAATTTAAAACAATGGATAACAGTATAGTTGAAACAAATGCACTTGGAGAGAAAAAAGTAAGATTTCAACCTGTGTCAGCCTTTGAAACAGAAAACTATATTGATAAAATGATTGAAGATTATAATGAAGCTGTCAGCTTAAAAATCCCGCCATTATTACTAATACCGACTGTTATTCATGATTTTTTATGTATCCATCCATTCGCTGATGGAAACGGTAGAATGTCAAGACTGTTAACACTTCTACTACTATATAAAAACGGTTTTTTTGTAGGAAAATATATTTCACTGGAAATGATTATCGAGGAGACGAAAGATATTTACTATGAAGAGTTGCAAGCTTCAAGTGAAAATTGGCATTCCGGAACGAATGATGAGTTGCCGTTTATAAAATATATGCTCTCGGTCATCTACAAAGCATATAGTAAATGTGATGAAAGATTTAAACTAATATCAGAAAAATCTTTAACTTCTGCTGAAAGAATTATGAAGGTATTTGAAAATTCATTAGAGCCATTATCTAAATCAGACATAGCGATTCTTTGCCCGGATATTTCAAAGAGAACTATAGAAAGAGCATTGAAAGAATTAAAAGACCGCGGCTTAATTAAACAATTAGGCAGTGGAAGATCGACTAAGTATATTAGAGTTTAAAACTATTTCACAAGCAAAAATACAGGTAGATGACTTCTTAAACGTCTTTTTATTTGGAATGAAAATAGCTACTATGAATATCAGTGGCTTTGCCTCTGCGTAAATGGATCTTTATTTATAAGCAGTAGGTATATTGAAAAAAAGATAAATATTTGATTTAAGAAATTATAAGGAGAAAATTATAGATCATATAAATACATAGGAAAGGGTGTAATGGACTAATTATAGCATGAAATTTATTGTAAAAGAAATTATAGATAAAAAAGAAAAAGAAAGAATCGCAAGAGAAGTGCTTAATGACCTGCCAGAATGGTTCGGCATACCTGAGAGCACGGAGAATTACATTAAAGAGTCGCAAGCAAAGCCGTTCCTAGCAAGTTTTTATAAGGACGAGCTAGTAGGCTTCATCGTCCTTGGCGCGAGCAGTCCCGACTGTGCAGAGATCTTTGTCATTGGCGTGAAGAAAAAGTTCCATCATCATGGAGCCGGGAGAGCGCTAAATAATGCCTATGAAGACTTAGCAAAGAACTTGGGATACACTTACACACAAGTAAAAACCGTTCAGTCGGGCCATTACGATGAGTACGACATAACGAATAAATTTTATAAAGCAGTCGGTTATAAAGAATTAGAAGTCTTCCCGGATTTATGGGACGAGAGTAATCCTTGTCAGATATATGTAAAGTATTTAGCTTAAAGAGAAGTGATATTATGTCAAAAACCGTAATTTTAGGATGCTCATCATTAAAAGAATATATTGATGAGGCTCAAAGAAAAGTTAATACGAATTACCCGGTATTCTATTTAAATCGTTTGTATCATAGGGATCCAAACGAGATGCGTGAGCACATCATTAACACGCTGACGACAATGGACAAGGATGTGGACACCATTTTGGTCGCAATGGGACACTGCGGTGGCTCATGGGATGGCGTAAAGGCTCCATGCAGACTTGTTATTCCAAAGATTGACGAGTGTGTTTCACTTCTTTTGCAGAATACAGATGAAGTAAAAAGCGATTTAAAAGAACCGGGGCACTTATATGTACGCGAAAAAGATCCGATGAAAGAAAATTTTCATTCGATTTTTGATAAGCTCACTAAAAATTTGGACGAAGAAACGAAGAAGCGTTACCATGAGGACTGGAAAAAATATTACCACGAGATAGACATAATCGATACAAAAATTAATGACTGTAGAAGAGCTGATTATGTTCAAGTTGTAAAGGAAGATGCGGATTGGCTCGGTGCGAAACTGGGCTTTGTTGAGGGCGGCACATATCTATTGGAAAAACTTTTCACAGGCAAATGGGACGAGCAGTTCACTATATTGGAACGAGGAGAACAAATATAAAACGAATGCATAAGTGAATATAAACCAATTGTCTTGACAGAAGATTGATGGTATTTTAATCTCGCCATTTTTAATTTAAGCCAATTACGGTATAATGGCGAGAAATGTTCCGAAGTTTTATACATGCAGTTTTTCTAAATCGTTTCACACAATCGAATATTTTTTCAGAGCGCTCACGCACAAGTGGGCTTTTTTATTTTCTCAAATCTCCCCCACTGAACATGTATAATGCATGTGTGATAAAAAAACAAAAAAAGAGAACCCTTATGGTTTATGAATCGTGTGTGCATATTTTTTAAATCATTTCATCCTCTCGAATAAAATCCGCCAATCGCTTGAATGAAATCCCGCCAATCACTTGAATGAAAATCCGCCAATCACTTGAATGAATTTCGGACAATTACTTGAATGAAAACTTGCCAATCACTTGAATAAGTGTTAAAATATATTATAGTAATATATAAGGGAGGACGTTATGAAAGAGTATTTGCCAAGGATTGCCGATAAGTTATTAAAAGAACGATTGGATGCAAAAGGGGCTGTTTTGATTGAGGGACCGAAGTGGTGCGGAAAAACTACTACTGCAAAAATGCAAGCAAAAAGTTTTATCTCTATGGATAGACCGGATATGACAAAGCAGTACCAACAAATGGCAGAGCTTTCCCCGAGCACTTTACTTGACGGAGATGTTCCGAGGTTGATTGATGAATGGCAGCTTGCGCCGAATTTATGGAATGCGGTGCGCTATGAGGTTGACAATAGAGATGAATTTGGTCAATTCATTTTGACAGGATCGGCGGTGCCCGGTGAGTTTGATGATTCAATGCATACGGGAACGGGAAGAATTTCCCGTCTTTTGATGCGACCTATGAGTCTGTATGAATCGAAAGATTCGGCCGGCGAGGTTTCTCTAAAAGATTTGTTTGATGGCAAAAATATTACAGTCACTCATGAGACGTCTCTCGAAAAGATTGCATTTTTAATTTGCAGAGGCGGATGGCCGAAGTCAGTCGGGCTTGATGAAAAACCGGCTTTATTTCAAGCCATTGATTATTATGATGCCGTCGTCACCACAGATATCGTGAGAGTTGACTCGATAAAAAGGGACAAAGAAAAAGCAAAAAGGCTTCTTAGGTCCTATGCAAGGCATGTCGGGACACAAAGCACTCTTGAAACTATAAGGCAAGACATGTTGTCAAATCAAGACGACACATTTGATCAAGTGACTCTTTATTCTTATCTCGATGCTTTAAGAAAAATATTTGTGTTGGAAGATTCCCCGGCATGGAATCCAAACTTAAGGTCTAAAACTTCCATTCGCACAACCGATACACGGTATTTTTCAGATCCCTCAATTGCAACTTCGGCATTGGGAGTAGGACCAAATGATTTGTTGGATGATTTAAATACTATGGGATTTCTTTTTGAAAATTTATGTGTTCGCGATTTAAGAATTTATGCCGACTATTTAGACGGAACCGTTTATCATTACAGAGATAAAAACGGCTTGGAGTGCGACGCCGTCGTTCATTTGAGAAACGGAAATTATGGACTTATCGAGATAAAACTCGGTGGTGACAAGTTGATAGAAGAAGGCACTCAAAATTTAAAAGATTTAGCATCGAAAATAGATACGGAAAATATGTCGAAGCCTTCATTTATGGCAGTGTTGTGTGCTCAAGCACCTTTTGCATACAAAAGAAATGACGGAGTTTATGTAATTCCTATTGATACTTTGAGACCTTAGAAGATTTATTTCAGTTCAAGTCCGATAAACACTTTTGCTCTTGAATCCAAAATGATAGCTATGCCGACAGACTCATACGACATTGACATAGAGGCTGATGACATAGATCTCGCCGACACTGTTACCGTTGTTTGGGAGATTAAATAAAACAAAATTTAAATGCCCCCTTATTTCCGTGTCCGGATTTAAGGGGGCAGTACAATATTCGGGGGATTTTTTTATTTCACATCTCCCCTATTGTCGTTTCATGATTTAGACGACATTAAATTTTATGAGCCGCTTTTTTTAATTTATAAAAACACGATTTGCTTTATGCATATCCATTAATCTACCCCCCCCTCACGTAAAGTCACTTCAATTTCCCACGATAAGCATTAATTCCCGCTCACAATTCACACATAAATCCATAAAAAAACAACACCATGCGGTGCTGTTTTTTTCCATATTATTCCGCTATTTACTCCATATCGTTCCATAAAGCTTCGATATCATTCCGATAATTTCCACAAAAATCTTTTACTCTATTCATATACAACGATTTCTTTATCAGTCATCCTAGATTACAAATCAGGTAATGCGTGTTTTGATTGTAAGCTGTGTTCTTTTTGGGAAACCCGTTTTTTCAAAAGATGCTTTATATGTGTTTTAATGGTATTTTGTTAAATCATTTCCCGCCCCTATTGTTAGAAGGCGTAAAACTTGAATCTCCCTCGATGTAAATTCAGTTGATTTTGCAAATTCGAGCGTAACCTCGGGAGTTGAATCCGGATAAATCGACTCGCCCGCCAATGTCCTTTCTATAATATCCAAAATCGTTTCTTCCAAGACGTCCTTGTGCCAAAAACTTTCTATGCCTATCTCCCTCGCACGTTCCATCCAAGAGACTTCCGGCATACTTGTAACTGCAATAATATTTATATAGAAAAACGGCTTACAATAAAAAACATATAAAAACGTATAAATTGCCCAAATTGCAAGAATGCACATCGTATGAATAACAGCTCTCAAAAATTTTGAACTTATTGCGGGAATTGATAAAAAAACAATAGCTGCAATAGCCAGGACCGTAATATAAATAAGTATAATATAAAATAGCGGACCACCGAAAAATTGCTTGAAAATTTTTAAGAAGAAATTATGAACAGAAAAACTAGTTAGGATAAAGTTTTTTGTTTGTTAAATGCGATAAATTTTTATTAAATAAAGATTTTTATTAAGCTTTCGGTTTTAATTTTTAATAGATTATCCAAACTTATTAAAATGAAAGACATGATTTGAGTAAATTCGATAAAAAATATAAAAAAAATTTGTAAAAATCCACTGAAATAGCCAAAAAATGATAGACAATATTTTCAATATATACTATAATATAATATGAAGGAGGAGATTTATATATGAATCAAAATCATTTAAAAAGAACACTCAGTTTAGTACTTGCGTTTGTCATGATGATAACGCTAGTACCACTTGGTGCTTTCACAGCATTAGCTGGACCTGCAGACCAACCTGCAGCAGAAGCAACAACAAGTGCGACTTATTACAAGAAAGCAAACTGGGAAAACAGAATTAAAGACAAGAGTCGTTGGCCTATCGGCGACAATCAAAGACTAGTGAGGGTAAGTACGTCAGACCCACTAGAGATGAACGATGTAAACTACGATGGAGCATTTATTGATGCTAACGGTAGAACTGTTCTTAGACTTATTTATAGGGAAAAGGCAGCTGCTACTTCCGGAGTTTGGTACAGAGCTCTATTCAACTTTGGCGAGCTTGACCAATACATCGACTATGATAAGTCCTATGTTGTAGGTAGAGATGGCGAAACAAAATATGACTTAAAACCATTTAACGACAGAAAAGAAAGACTACTAGATATTGGTAGAGCTACTGGGGACAGAACTAACCAAAGAAAGAACCTACCTATCAACCTAGTATTAAAAGAAGGCTTAAGAACAACGGACCTAGGAGATAAGAACTTTATAGTTCAAATGCGTATCACTAATGGTGACGACGCGAAGAAGATATACGCTTACGCACCAGGCAAGTCTTCAATGGACTATTCATCTTATACGAAGACTACCTCAGTTTCACTTAGCGATAAGGTTGACTCGCTTTTCGTAAAGGGCGGCCAACAAAGTGACAGTGAAAATGCGACGAATCAAGAATTCTTTATGTCCGAATTTATAGCTAACCCGGAAAACTATGCTGATGCAAGTAATGTTGGCATTATAAGAACCCAATACATGGGTCAAAGAAAAGGTACTGCTGGATCTCCTACGGTAGGTGGAGAACAAATTGCCTTTGTTCAAGTCTTCGATGCAAAATTGGTAGATTTCTTAAAAGAAGAAGCTGATGGTACTGTTGCAAAAACAAATCTACTAAAAGTAGATAGGACTGAGTCAGGATATGGTCACAATATAAAAATCAAAAAAGATGACATTAACTACTCGAAAGACCGCAAGCTGGCTTATATTGTACTGGCACCTAAGGCCTTCCAAAAAGATGGCGTTAAAAAAGTAGAAATACCAGACCATGACCAATATACTATGCTTCAAGGCTTTTACATTACGGCTATTGATTATTTAGTAGACAAGACTAAATTTGCAGATAACTTTAGTGGCACAAACAAACTAGACTACTCAATGATGTCAGGCTGGATGAATCCAAACCTAAATGGCTGGACAGTATTTGAAAAAGAATACGAAAATGGATACAGAGTACCTGAAGGAGAATCCTACCTAATTGACGTAGGAACAAAGCCTGCAAGTAACCAAATCATGATTCAAATTGGTGATGAAACAAGAGCTATCTATAGAAAACCTCAAGGTTACTACAATGGCTACGTTACTAACAAAAATGGTATTGACCAAATTGAAGAATTTGCTAAAGGTGTATATAAATTTACACTTAGAGAAGGAGCTACTATTGAACAAGGTCAAAAACTAAGAATCCTTGTACCTTATGTAGGAGACCATCCGGATACAGTTAACTTCTTAGAAGCAAATGATGGTACAGACTACAACAAGGGATCTGCCCAACTAAGATTGCAAAAAGATAGAAATATCAATATGCACCTTTATACAGACCTTCCTGGAGGATCAACTTTTAAATTAAGATATACTCTTAAAGGTCAAACTGAAGAAAAAGAATTAGTTTTCACTAAACCAAATCTTGCAGGTGGACTATGGAAATACACAGACAGTGACAAAGTTCTAACAGGTATACCGAATAAATCTTCAACGTCAACAGGTGGTAACTTCTATATAAATACTACTAAGCTAGAACCAGGTAAAGATATATTTGTTGACGCTTATGACGAAAACGGTAATAAATTAGAAGATAAAACTTCTTACTTCAGATATTCTAAAGTTAACAAGGTAAGTGTACACAAGGATATGACTTGGGTTGACCACTCAGATACTTCATCAATCCTATCAATCAACAAGTCACTTTATACTCCATATCAATTATTATTTACAAATGATTATGCAGATGGAACAGATGACTTCTATAAGGATCCAAGAGTATTACCTGCTGATAATGCCAAGTTTAACACTGACACAACAAGCTTCGTTGGTTATACAAAGTATGACGGCGGTAAAGTTAGAACACTTTATGAAGAAGGAAAAGTTGGTAAACTTTACGCCAAAGTTGAAGCCGCTGAAGATGAATATACTGATAAAGGCGAAATAAAAACTGATAACAGTAAGAAGATTGCTATTCCTAAGTCAGATATCTTTGACGCCCAATTTGCAGAAGATAACAAAGAGTATAGGGCTTATGAATACAAGGTAGATTTAACAAAGATGCTTCCTTATCATTCAGAAGATAAAACTGCAAAACCTCTTACTTTATTAAAAGATATGAAGTTTGTTTCCAACGCTTCAGACGGTTCATCACTTCCATCTGACCTATACGAAACAAGAGTTAGAGCAAGAGTATTGTTTGATGCAAATACCGGTAAATTGACAGAAGACGGCAAACAAGTTGATAAAGTCGTTAAGATTGCACCGGACAACGTTAAGTTCTACGGAGAAGATGGCTATGCAGCTAACGGTTTTGAAGGAGCAAATGTTGAAGCAAATACCGGCGATAAATTCCCAGATGCACCAAAACTAGAAGGAAATAACTTCTTAGGTTGGGTTACTGAAGAAGGTAAGACAGCACTAGGAAATAAAGCAGTTGTTACAGCAGATGCATTTAATGGTCTTCCAAAAGATCAAATCTTTACTAATGAAACACCAATAACAAAACACTTAGTTGTTTATGCTGTTTATTCAAATGAAGTAACAGTTACATTTGATGCAAACCAAGGTAAGTTTACTGACGGCAAGGACACAACTAATGTTAAAGTTGATGGTGGCAATGCTACAAAACCAACTGATCCAACAAGAGAAGGCTATACTTTCAAGGGTTGGGCAGCTACAAAAGATGCTACAGAAGCTGATGCTAATATTCTAAATGATGTAACAGCACCTAAGACTGTATATGCAGTTTGGGAAAAGAAGGCAGACGCAGAACTTACTTTAAATAATCCTGCAAAAACACCCGTAGCTGATCCAAATGGCTTAACATCAGCTGAAAAGGCTGCAGTTATTCAAGCAATAATCGATGCAAACCCAACTGCAGGATTAACACCGGCAGATATTAAGGTTGAAAACGACGGTACTGCCACCGTAAGCAAAGACGGCAAGACCAAAGAGTTTAAACCATCAGAAACAGTAGAACAAAAAGAAGTTCAAAATAACTTCAACCCACCAAAAGAACCGGTTCTTGTTGAAAACACAAGCAAATTAACACCTGATGAAAAACAAGCGGTTAAAGACGCTGTTAAAAAAGCCAACCCTGACAGAAACTTTACAGATGATGACATTACAGTTGAAGATAACGGTACTGTAAAAATCAACCAAAACGGTAAGGTTGGAACAATTCCGGCTGAAAAGACAGTTAAGGCTAAGGACTCCGTTCTAACATTAAACGATCCTGACCTAACTGAAGTTAAGGACATTAACAATCTTACTGAAGAAGAAAAAGATGCAGTAAAGAGAGCTGTTATTGCAAAGAATAATGGCTTGACTGAAAATGACATCACAGTAGATTCTAAAGGTAACGTTAGTGTTAAAACCGGCGCCGGAAAGACAGGCGAAATTCCTGCTGCAAAGACAGTTAAAGAAAAAGACTTATCTAAATTAAAGAATCCAGCAATAACGCCTGTAGCAGACGACAAGCTACTAATAGGAAATGAAAAACAAGCAGTTAAAGACGCTATCAAAGCTGCAAATAAAGATTATGACCTACAAGATAGTGAAATCGCAGTAGACGATAACGGTAAGGCAACAGTTACAAGAGGCACATCTACAAAGACATTTGAACCAGCTGAAACTGTTAAGAAAGATTCAAAACTACTTGACGTTAAGGCACCTAAGAAAACAGAAGTTGCAAACATCAATAAGCTTACAGAACCGGAACAAGAAGCAGTAGAAGCAGCTATCATTGCAGCCAACCCAGACCTTAAATTAACAAAAGAAGAAGTGGTAATCAACGATGACGGTTCTGCACTTATCACAAGAGGCGACAAGGAATATGCCCTTGCACAAAAAGATAATGTCGTTGAAAAATTAAAATACCCAGAAATAACTGAAGTTGACGATCCAAGCAAGCTTTCTAAAAACGAAAAAGAAGATGTTGAAAGAGCAGTTAGAAAAGCTAATCCAAACCTACCAGCAGATACTACTATAACTGTAGGAGATAATGGAGAAGTAACAGTAACTTATCCAACATCAGATGGTAGACCAGTGGCTACAATAGCAGCTAAAAATACAGTTATAAAAAATAATACTAAAGACAAAACAGCTCCAGCAGCACCAACAGTAGAAGCTAAGGACGATGGCAGCGTAACAGTTACACCACCTAATGATGTAGATGTTAAGTCAATGGATATAACATATACACCAGAAGGATCTGACACACCAGTCACAGTTAAAGCAACAAAAGATGACTATGGTAATTGGTCTCTACCAGCAGATAGCGGTCTAAATATAGAACCATCTTCTGGCGTAGTAACAATCCCAGCAGATAAGGTAAAAGATGAAACTGAAGTAAGTGCTAAAGCTAAAGACGCTTCAAATAATGAATCGACAGAAGCAGGAAAAGCTACAGCAAAGAAACCAGCTGAAGAAAAAGCTCCTACTGCACCAACAGTTGTTGCAGAAAATAATGGAGATGTAAAAGTAACACCACCAACAGA
>QWCH01000508.1_pt1 | contig 69712 bp, 52 predicted proteins | sample 1972671 | NCBI WGS metagenome assembly QWCH01 (sample SAMN09866713, study PRJNA288562) | Human gut metagenome isolate term3_stool, whole genome shotgun sequencing... | isolation source: gut | host: Homo sapiens | place: USA: California
TCTCTCTCTCTCTCTCTCTCGTGGCGGCGCTTGGCGATGGCGCCGGGGGTGCTGCCGAAATGCTTCTTGAAAGCCGAGATAAAGGCGGAGACGGAATTGTAGCCGCAGTCCAGGGCGACGGCGGTGACGCTTTGCCCCTGCTCGATTTCGGTCATTGCGTGTTGGAGGCGCATGATTTGCAGCCAGCGTCCGAACGTTTGCCCGGTTTGCCGGATGAACAGGCGGGCGAGGGTTTTTTCGGACATGCCGAGATGGCGGCTCCAATCAGCCATGCATATCGGCGCGTCGGGTGCGGCCAAGGCTGCCGCGCACAGCTCCACCAGACGGTGCTCGGAAGGCATGAGCAGAGGGCCGCCAACTTCCTTGCTGGCTTTGAGGCGATCCATAAGCACCAGTGCGAACCGTTTCCCTTCTTCCGTCGTGAAGTCCGGCTTGAGGTCGTCCACTGCAAAAAGAAGCTCCCGCAGTAGCGGGGACATTTCCAAACCGTGGCACTGCCGGAAACGGGGGGAATTCTCGAACAGGGAAGCGTGGAAGAAAAGCGAGCGGTTCCATGAGGCTTCGGGCAGATACCACTCATGCTGGACGCCCGGCGGGACCCATGTGGCGCGGTACCCCTGCCCGAGGAAGTTTCCCGTTTCCGAGCATAGGACGATGCTGCCCGTGGCGACAAACAGCAGCTCCCCCCAATCGGGGTGGACATGCAGGTCGCTCCATGTCCCGGCATCCTGCCTTTCATTAAAGGCGTAAATGAGTTGTGTCTCATCAACGAAACAGGCTTCGTTCGTCCGGGGATTCCAATAATGCTGTCGCAGCGCCATGATGCCCCCTGAACCGTATCGGGCGGGATGAGCCTTTTGATACGGATAGATTGTTCTTTAATGTACAATATGTGTTGGCAACGGACGGATTGCGTCAATTGAAGATGCCGGTTCTTTTCTTAATGAAAACACTCCATTCAAAAATAGGTCAGCCTATGCTTGTGAATTGGTTTTACGGTGGCGGGCTTCGTGAAAGCCCGTTTTATGGAAGTCGGGGAACTGATTTTGTCATACCTTTGCCTGTATCAGAAGGGATTCCCGGTGTGCAACTCGTCGGCATCGGATATTGCGGATGGGCAATGAAGGACATGTGAAACAGACTATATCGATAACATATTGTAATTATTTATTCGTTTATACTTTGTTCCGTTTTGGAACAGAAAATGTCCATTTGGCGTTATTTTTTGTCCGTCCTTCGCAAGTAAACAGGAATATCATGCCGTATTTTTCTTAGAAAGAGCGAAGAACTTTTCATTTGACCGCATAATGGTTTTATTTCTTTACGATTACAAAGATATTCCTGTGCGGTTTTTTTTGAAAGCCCTTTCGTTCAAAAAAGCACAATAGCTCAAAATGGACAGTTGGGCAGCGTGTTTTTTTCGGGATTTTTTTCGCATTGCGTTCCGAACGCCCCCATACGACGCACAACCATCAAAGGAGCAAGCTCATGTTGGTAAGCAAAAAGACCGTCTATGTCGGGGCTGATATCGTCACCATGTCCGAAAAGGCTCCCAAAGCCGAAGCCGTCTGCATCGCGGACGGGCGCATCGAATGCGTCGGAAGCCGTGAAGAGGTCCTCGGATACGCCAAAGCGGGCGAATACGACGTCGTGGATTTCGGCGGCGGGACCCTCTATCCCGGCTTTATCGACACCCACAGCCATATGTCCTCGTTCAGCCGCTGCCTCAATCAGGTGTACTGCGGCGCTTCGCTCGGTTCCATCGCCGCCGTGCAGCAGGCCCTGCGCGACAAGGCCGCCGCAAGCGATGACGAATGGGTGATCGGCTACGGGTATGACGACTCGGGCATTTCCGACAACCGCCACATGAACCGCCACGATCTTGATGCCGTCTGCGCCGATCGGCCCGTGATGGTTGTCCACATTTCGGTACATATGGGGTACGTCAATACCATCGGCCTCGAACGTCTTGGTTTCACCGCCGATACGAAGGTCCCCGGCGGCGAGATCGTCCTTGACGGGAACGGCCTGCCCACCGGCCTGCTGCTGGAAAACGCCATCATCGAAGCCTCGGGCCGCTTGCCCGTTCCCACGGAAGCTCAGGTGCGCGAAAGCCTCGTCCGCGCCATCGCCGAATACAATAAGAAAGGCTTTACCACGTTTCAGGATGGCGGGCTCGGGATCAACGGCGAAGCCGAAGTGTTCCTCCGGCCTTACATGGAGCTTGCCCGCGAAGGCCGGCTCAACGCCAGAGCCTATCTGCAGCTTCTGCCTTCCGAGATGGACAAGCTCATCCCCCTCGGCGTGTGGGGCATCGGCAACGACCACATGAAGATCGGCGGGGTCAAATACTTCACCGACGGCTCCATTCAGGGCTTCACCGGAGCGCTGCTTGAAGACTACTACACCCGCCCCGGCTACAAGGGCGCGTTGCTGTGGTCGCAGGAAGAGATCGACGAAATCATCATCAAGTACCACTGCCTCGGCTTTCAGGTCGCCGTGCATACCAACGGCGACGCCGCCTCGGAATCGGTCATCCAAGCTTTTGAAAAGGCCGTGGAGCGGTGCCCGCGCACGGATCTGCGCCACATGCTCATCCATGCGCAGCTCGTTTCCGACTCGCAGCTTGAGCGCATGAAGGCTTGCGGGATCATCCCGAGCCTGTTCGCCCGGCACATCGAAGTCTGGGGAGATCGGCACGCCGCCATTTTCCTTGGCCCCGAGCGCACCGCGCGCATGGACCCCGCCGGTTCCTGCGTCCGTTTGGGTATGCCCTTCTCGCTGCATGTGGATACGCCCGTCCTTCCGGTGACCGCCCTCGGCAGTATGCACGCGGCGGTAAACCGCATCAGCGACGGCGGTGTCCTGTTCGGGGGCGATCAGCGCATTACCCCGCGTCAGGCGCTGGAAGCCTACACGACCTATGCTTCCCTTTGCTGCGGCGGGGAACACGACCGCGGGCGCATCGAGCCGGGCCGTTTTGCCGATTTTGTATTGCTCGACAGTGATATTGAAGCCATCGATCCGTCCGGCATCAGGGACATCAAGGTCCTGAAGACCATCTGCGGCGGGCGTGTGGTGTACGAAGCGTAACGCAGAATGGCATGGAGAGGGGCTTTTCAAGACAAGCCCCTCCCCCTTGCCCCAGCGGATATTGCGGCGAAGTGAACCATCACTGCCGAAGACACTCAAGGAGGTTTCCATGCAGGCACAGCGCCTTTTCGATACGCTTGAAGAACTGTCCACGTGCAACGCGACGCCCGGAAACGGGGTAACGCGGTTCTCATGGTCGGAGGCGGACAGCCGTGCCCGCCGCGTGCTTGAGCGCGAACTGAAGGCTATCGGGCTGGAACCGTGGACCGACGGCATGGGGAACCTGCACGCCCGGATTGAAGGCTCGACCGGCGCTCCCGCCGTGCTCACCGGTTCCCACCTCGACACCGTGCGTAACGGCGGACGCTATGACGGGACATACGGCGTGGTCGCCGCGCTGGAGGCGCTGCGTTCCTTCCATGATGAAGGATACAAGCCGGAACGCGCCATCGAATTCATCGCCTTCGCGGAGGAAGAGGGGTCGAATTTCGGTTCCACATGCCTCGGCAGTAAGGGCATCGCGGGGCAGATCGGCGTGGAGGGCTTGAAACGCCTGAGCAACGCCGAAGGGTCCGCCTACGATGCACTGCGTGCGTTCGGGCTCGACCCGGATGCCCTGCCCGGAGAACAGATCGATCCCGCGAACGTTAAAGCTTTCCTTGAAGTCCATATCGAGCAGAACGCGATGCTCGAAGACGCCGGGCGCGAGCTCGGCATCGTTACCGCCATTTCCGGGATGCGTCTGCACCGCATCGTCTACAAAGGCCATTCGGATCACGCCGCCAGCCCCATGCAGGGGCGCCGCGATCCCGCCGCCGGATTCGCCGAGCTGGCCTTCCGCATGGAGCAGCTTTGGAAGGACGGCGATCTGCCCGAGGATTTTTCCTGCACCATCGGCGAATTGGCCTGTTCCCCAAATGTGGGGATCGTCGTTCCCGAGTCGGTGACGTTTACCATTGATATACGCCATGTTGACGTGCCCGTTCTGGAGGAGGGTTGGCAGCGCATCGAATCGCTCGTGCGTTCCGTCGCCGAATCCAGAGGGCTTGATCTGGAGCTTGTCCGGCTTTCCGCCAGCGGGGGCGTGCGCACGTCCTCCGAAGTGGGCGAGGTGTTCCGGCAGGCGGCCGAAAGGCGGGGTGTCCAGCCGCTCTTCCTCAAGAGCGGTCCCGCCCACGACGCCGCCAGCCTCGGGAGCCGAGTGCCGGTCGGGCTTTTGTTTGTTCCGAGCATCAAGGGGCTGAGCCATTGTCCGCAGGAGGTCACCGCGCCTGAGCACCTCGCTTTGGGGGCATGGGTGCTTGAGGATGCGCTGCGCTCTCTTGCGGGGGGTGGCCGCCCCTGATGCCGGAACCCTTCGGTTGGTTTTCATTTTGGGTAACTTTATCCACAGGAGCTATTCGCATGAAACGGTTTCTCGTCGCCTTTTTGGTGTGTACCGCGATGCTGCTTGCTCAGACGCAGGCGCAGGCCGCTTCAAAGATCACTGTGATTGTGGCCTCGTCCGTGGACACCAGCGAACAGAACTACATGAATGTCACGTATAAGAAGCTGGTGGAACTCGCTCAGAAGTATTCCGACAACGCGTTCGATTTCCAGTTGTTCCCGAGTATGCAGCTTGGCGACGAACAGGAAACCGTCCGCGCCCTCCAGCTCGGCACGCTTCAGATGTCCATGCTCGCCACGAACAACTACGCGCCCTTTGCCCCGTCCTGCGGCTGGGTGAACATGCCGTATTTGTTTGATACGCTGGATGAATTCCGCGCGCTGCTCGATGCCATGTGGGAACAGAACAACGAGTGGGCCGTCAAGGAAGGCGGCTGCCGTATCCTGTCCATCCTCGACATCGGCTACCGCCAGCTGACCACCAGCGCCAAGCACCCGGTCCGCAAGCTCGCCGACGCCAAGGGCATCAAGATCCGCACGCCGCAGAACGCGCTCATGGTGTCCACGTTCAAGGCTCTCGGCCTCGAACCCACCGCCGTTTCCTTCTCCGAAACCTTCAACGCGCTCCAGCAGGGCGTGGTGGACGGTCAGGAAGGCTGCTTCAACAACGTGGTGACCCTGAAGTTCTACGAAGCGCAGAAGTACGCGACCCAGATCAACTACTCCGTGCACAGCGCCAACATCATCGCCAGCGAACGCTGGCTCCAGAGCCTGCCCGAGAAGGAGCGCAACGCCCTGATCCGCGCCGGCAAGGAAGCTATGGAATATGAGCGCACCAAGGTCGCGGGTATGCTTGAGGCCGACGACAAGCTGATGGTGGAACACGGCATGGAACTGCTCGGCGTGGTCGAAGACCTCCCCGAATGGATCCGCCTTGGCCGTACCGCGTGGCCCAAGTGCTATGAAGTCATTGGCGACGGCAATGCCGAAAAGGGCAAGGCCGTTATGGATATCGTCCTCGCCAAGAAGGAAGCTCTGGCGAAGAAGTAGCCCTTTCCGGGGCATCCGGGGGAGTCATTCCCCCGGACTCCGGCGGAAAAGGGAGCCGCCGGGGGTGTTGAGGAGGTTTCCGCAACCGTTTGCGGAATGTTTCAGCGGGAGTTTTCCCGCAACGATGTCAGTTCAAGGGGAAATGACATGAAGAAATTGCTTGTTGCCTGCCTGCTGTGCGCATCCGTGATCGGCCTTGCGTTCGGTCAGGCGAAAGCCGCCTCGAAGACCACGGTGATCGTGGCGTCCTCCGTGGACGCGAACCCGCAGAACTACACTAACGTCTTCTATAACAAATTCATCGAACTGGCCCAGCAGTATTCGGACAACGCCTTTGACTTCCAGTTCTTCCCCAGTATGCAGCTTGGCGACGAACAGGAAACCGTGCGCGGCATCCAGCTCGGCACCATCCACATCGCCAACCTCGCCACCAACAACTATGCCCCGTTCGCGCCTTCCTGCGGCTGGGTGAACATGCCGTACATGTTCGACTCGCTGGAAGAATTCCGCGCCCTCGTAGACGCCATGTGGGATCAGAACAACGAATGGGCCATCAAGGAAGGCGGCTGCCGCCTGCTGTGCATCCTCGACATCGGCTACCGCCAGCTGACCACCAGCGCCAAGCATCCGGTCCGCAAGCTCTCCGACGCCAAGGGCATCAAGATCCGCACGCCGCAGAACGCCCTCATGGTGTCCACGTTCAAGGCTCTCGGCCTTGAGCCCACCGCCGTTTCCTTTGCCGAAACCTTCAACGCGCTCCAGCAGGGCGTGGTGGACGGTCAGGAAGGCTGCTTCAACAATGTGGTGACCCTGAAGTTCTACGAAGCGCAGAAGTACGCCACCATGATCAACTACTCCGTGCACAGCTGCAACTTCATCGTCGGAGAACGCTGGCTCCAGAGCCTGCCCGAGAAGGAGCGCAACGCTCTGATCCGCGCCGGCAAGGAAGCCATGCTGTACGAACGCACCAAGGTTGCCGACATGCTCGCCACCGACGACAAGCTCATGCAGGAACACGGCATGGAGCTACTCGGCGTGGTTGAAGACCTCCCGGAATGGGTCCGTCTCGGACGTACCGCATGGCCCAAGTGCTATGAGGTGATAGGCGATGGCGACGCCGCCAAGGGCAAGGCGGTCATCGACGTCGTTTTGGCCAAGAAGGAAGCTCTTGCCAAGAAGTAAGCTGTTCCCCGGCGGGAAGGGAGCCCTTCCCGCCATTCTCCGGGAGGTATCATGAAGGTTTTGCGCTGGCTCGACGAATGGGCCGAAGAATTTTGCGTTTCGATTATGCTGTCCTTGCTCATCCTGCTTCTGGGAACCGAAGTTTTTTCCCGGTTCCTGCTCAGCAAGTCGTTTTCGTGGATTGAGGAACTCTGCCGGTATCTGTTTGTATGGGCATCCTATCTTGGCGTCGCCATCGCGGTGAAGCGCAAGGAACAGCTTCGCGTCCTCATGCTCATGGATACGCTGGAAAAGCATTTCCCGCGTCTGGTGAAAGTCTGTTACGTGGTTTCCGAGCTCTCGTTCGCTGTGTTTTGCGTGCTTGTTTTTTATTACAGCATCAATATGCTCGAGAACATGACCCGTTTTAAGCAGGTTTCCGCTTCCCTTGAAATCAACGTAATGTACGCGTACCTGATCATCCCGATCAGCATGGCCGTTACGACGTTCCGCGTGTTGCAGGGCTTGTACCGCGATTTCCGGAACCATACGCTCCACTTCCAGGGCAGGGGGGACTAAGCCATGCTGCTTGTTTTGTCATTCGTCTTCTTCATGTTGCTTGGCTTGCCTCTGTTCGGCGTTATCGGGCTTGCGTCCATCATCTCGATGATCGGGATGCCGTTTCCGATGGAGTTCATCCCCCAGAACCTGTACACGGGCATGGACCAGTTCCCGCTCATTGCCACCATTGGTTTCGTGATGGCCGGGTTCCTCATGGAGCCCGCCGGGATTACCGGTGAAATCATTGAAGTCGCCAAGAAAGCGGTGGGCAACATCCGCGGCGGCCTCGCCATGGTGACCATCCTCGCCTGCATGATCTTCGCGGCGCTCAGCGGCTCCGGCCCCGCCACTACCGCGGCCATCGGCAGTATCATGATCCCCGGCATGATCGGCGCGGGATACCGCAAGGACGACGCCGCCGCCGTCTCCGCCACGGGCGGGACGCTCGGCATCCTGATCCCGCCGAGCAATCCCATGATCATTTACGGCGTCGTGGCCAACACGTCCATCGCCGGATTGTTCATGGCGGGCTTCATCCCCGGTTTCGTGATGACCACTTCCATGTGCATCACCGCCTATTGCATCGCCCGCAAGCGCGGCTATAAGGGCACCGGCGAAAAGTTTTCCGTCTACGGCTTGCTCAAGGCGATTTGGGACGGCAAGTGGGCGCTGGCGACTCCGGTGATCATCCTCGGCGGCATCTACTGCGGCGTATTTACCCCCACCGAAGCCGCCGAAGTGGGCGTGCTCTGGACGCTGTTCGTCGGCCTGTTCGTTTACCGCAAGCTGACGTGGAAGAACATTTCCTCGGCGCTTATCCGTACCTCGGCCTTCGCCGGGTCGGCCACGGTGCTGGTCGGCGTCTCGATGGCCTTCTCGCGGCTCCTGACCCTGTACCACATCCCGCAGAGCGTGGGTGCGTTCCTCGGCTCCATCTCCACGGACCCGACGATCACCCTGCTGCTCATTGCGTTCTTCATCTTCCTGTGCGGCTTCGTGGCGGATACGCTGGCGATGGTCGTGGTGCTCGCGCCGGTGTTCCTGCCTATCACGAACGCCCTCGGCATCCATCCGATCCAGCTCGGCGTGCTGTTCGTGGTGTGCTGCGAAACCGGGTTCCTGACGCCTCCTTTCGGCGCGAACCTGTTCATCACCATGAAGATTACGGACGTGAAGCTTGAGGAAGTGGCGCTGAAGGCTTTCCCCTACTTGTGCACGATATGGTTGCTGATCATTCTCATTGCGGCCTGCCCGCAGCTGGTGATGTTCCTGCCGAATCTGCTCATGTAGCCCCTCCCGGGGGCCCCTCGTGCGGCGGGTCTGCCCATCCGTCGCGCGGGGGGATTCCCTTCATGTCAACCTTGCGGAGTTTTTGTCATGATTTTCGGAAAGATAAAGTCGCTGCTTGCCGTGCTGGCGCTGGCTCTTTTGCTGGCGCCAGCCGCACAGGCCGCGCCCGCCAAGCTCTCGAGCGCTTGGATGGGCGAACACGAGACCTTTGTGGCGTGGTACGCCAAACAGCAGGGCTGGGACAAGGAAGCCGGGCTTGATCTGACGATGATGCCGTTTGATTCGGGCAAGAACATCGTCGAAAGCCTTGCCGCCTACGATTGGGCAGTCGCCGGGTGCGGCGCCGTGCCCGCTTTGACCACGCCGCTGAGCGACTACCTGTACATCATTGCGGTCGCCAACGACGAATCCGCCAACAACGCCATTTATGTGCGCAAGGACAGCCCCATCCTTGGAGCCAAGGGGACGAATCCGTCCTATCCCAATGTGTACGGTTCCGCTGTGACCGTGCAAAAGGCCGATATCCTGTATCCCAAAAGCACATCCGCGCACTATCTGCTGGCTACATGGCTGCGTATCCTCGGCTTGAGCGAAAAGGACGTGAAGCTTCAGGAAATGGAACCCACCCCGGCCCTGAGCGCCTTTACCGGCGGCGTGGGCGACGCTGTGGCCCTGTGGGCCCCCCTGACCTATGAAGCGGAGGCCAAAGGCTTCAAGTCTGTGGCGAATTCCAAGGATTGCGGCATCACGCAGCTTGTCCTGCTGGTAGCGAACCGCCGGTTTGCGGATCAGCACCCTGAGCAGGTGCAGGCGTTCCTCAAGATGTATATGCGCGGCATTGAAGCCCTGCGCGCCAAGCCCGCCAAGGAGCTTGCCGTCGACTACGTCCGTTTTTACAAGGAATGGACCGGCCGCGAGCTGACGCCTGAAATGGCCGTTGCGGACATCCAGAGCCATCCGGTATTTACCCTTGACGAACAGCTTGCCATGTTCGCCCCGGGCGGCAGTGTCCAGAAGGCCCTCAACGAGATCGTGGACTTCTCCATCAGCCACGGCTCTTTTACCCCGGAACAGATCGACAAGATGAAGGGCAAGACGCAAGTCGCCGCCCGGTTCCTCGAAGCCATCAAGTAAGTCACCTGAAAACAGAGTTTCCTCGCCCCTTTCCGGTCCGCGCCGGGAGGGGCGTTTCGTTTTTCCGCCGGGGTGTCCGCTTTTTTCATATGTTTTTTTACGGCAAACGGAAAATCGTGATCTTGATCACGGCGCTGGGCTTCCGTACGGTGTAGGAATGGGCTTACAGAAAGAAAACCCCGGAGGAATCCGTCATGAAGGAATACAGAAATATCATCGAAATAGACAGGGAACGCTGCAACGGCTGCGGCCAGTGCGTGCTGGACTGTGCGGAAGGCGCCATTGCGATCATCGACGGTAAGGCGACTGTGGTTTCGGACAGTTACTGCGATGGGCTCGGCGCGTGCCTTTCCGGATGCCCGCAGAACGCGCTTGCCATCGTGCGCCGGGAAGCCGTGCCGTTCGACGAAGAGGCAGCCATGCGCCACGTCGCCAGGCAGAAGGAAGAGCGCAGGCAACAGCTTTTTCAGCCGCTCGGCAAGCACGAGCCGCACGGAACGCTCGGTTGCGGATGCTCCGGGGCCACCGTGCAGGAATTCGCTCCACGGAAGCGGCAGGAAAGCAAGGCGGCAGGGCCGGTTGGTGAAAGAAGGCAGACATGGCCCGTCAAGCTGCGCCTTGTACCGCCGTCCGCCCCGTTCCTCAAGGGCGCGGATATCCTGCTTGCCGCCGACTGTTCGGCCCCCGCGTCCGCCCGGTTTTGCGAGATCGCGTCAGGAAAGGTCGTGTTGATCGCCTGCCCGAAGTTTGAGGACAACCAGGAGATGCGCGCCCGTCTGGTTGCGTTGTTTACGGAGGCGCGCCCGGCCTCGGTGACGGTCCTGCGCATGGAAGTCCCCTGTTGCCGGGGCATTGCGGCGGTTTGCCATGAAGCGGCCGAAGAGTGTGGCATCTCTGTTCGTGAGCTTGTTATGGGACGCAATGGGGAGTTGTGTCAGATGAAGGATTGAGCAAGCGCGGAGAGCCGGGGGAGGAAAACCTTTCTGAAGAAAGGTTTTCCTCCCCCGGACCCCCACCTCTCCCAAGACTTTCGACTGATGGGGAGGTGGCACGCAGGGAGTTCGTTCCGATGAGAGGGACGAATGTTTTTGAGGCCTGCCGGGAATGGGGACTTTGCTCTCTTTAGCGCCGGGTCAAGGGGGAGCTGCCCCCTTGCGGAGTGCAGAGGCGGAGAGCCTTTGCCGGGTCAAGGGGCGGAGCACCAATCAGTTCAGCGGAGGGAACGGATGAAGCGTTCGGCTTCCAGCGCGGCGACGGTTCCGTCGCCCATAGCCGTGGTGATCTGGCGGTACCGCTTGGCGCGGACGTCTCCCACGGCGAATACGCCGGGAAGGGAGGTCCGCATGTCCTCATCGGTGCGGATATAGCCCTTTTCCATATCGATGAGCCCTTCAAAGAGAGCGGTATTCGGTTTCTGGCCTATGAAGCAGAACACGCCGTCCACGGTTTCCTCGGAGGCGGCCCCCGATGCTGTATCCCTGAGCGAGGCGCGGCAGCGTCCGTCCGGCAGCGGGTCCAGCGCGGTGATGGTGGTGTTCACGTTTGCCCTGATGATGCCGGTAGCCAGAGCCCGGTCTTGTGTGGACTGTGCGGCGGCGCAGGCCGGGAACATTTCCACGATATGGACGGAACGGACGCCGAGGCCCGCGAGGTACAGGGATTCGTCGAACCCGCTGTTCCCGCCGCCGACCACGAGCACGTCTTTGTCCTTGTAGGCGGTGCCGTCGCAGACCGAGCAGTAGTGGACCTTTTCGAACGCCGTTTCCACAGGCAGCGGGATGGGCTTCCGCCCGGTGGCGATGATCACCACGTCGGCGGTGAAGCTGTCGCCTTCTGAGGTGCGTATTTCCTTGGGCTGGCCGTCGAGCCGGACCTCTTCCACCTCGTTGACTTCTTCAATGGCGACGCCGAGGGACTCCACATGCTCCCGGCAGGCGGTCATGAGATCCATGCCGTGGATGCTCTTGTATGAGGGCACGTTTTCCACGGTATGGGTCCAGTTCACCAGCCCGCCGCACACTTCCTTCTCCACGATGCGGACGGAAAGGTTGGCCCGAGCCGCGTACAGCGCCGCCGTCATGCCGCCTATGCCGCCGCCGATGATCAGGATGTCGCTGTGCCCGTTCATGACGCCGACTCGTAAAACGCGAGCAGTTCGCGCGGGTTCATGATGCCGCTTTTGCGGGCGGCGACGGCCCCGTTCCGGCAGACGATCAGGGTAGGCACGCGTTCAACGGAGCAGCGGGCCATGAGATCCGGCTGTTCTTCGGAATCGACGGATGCGAGCTGGATATCGGGGCGTTCGGCCGTAGCCTTGCCGAGCACGGTACGCATGACCTTGCAGTGCGGGCAGAGCTTTTTGTGGAACAGGACAATGCCGTCGTGGAACTTGATCCATTCATCAAAAGTAACGGAATCCAACAGGGTAGCTTCGCTCATAACCGGTTCCTTTGCGGGTTGCGGAAAACGGTGAAACAGGGGTTTTCCCGAAGCGCATTCGGGAAAGCGGGATGTCGGTATTTTCGAAAGGCAGGAGAGGGGGATCCCCACGGGCAGGACGGTATTGCCCAATCCCCCTCCCCGGCGGATCATCAGGAGGCGCGTAGTTCGGCCATGAACAGCTTCAGCTGTTCGAACAGCTCCTTGGCGACCTCGGGATGTTTGGCGGAGACGTTGTTGAGCTGGAACGGATCGTCCTTGCGGCAATACAGCTCGTCGCGGGCGGGCACTTCGCTGGAGGCGGCGGCGGTGCAGGTCCACTGATCTTCGCCGTCCAGCGTTGCGGCCTTTTTGTGTTCCTCGTAGGCGCGGTTGTAGAAGGCGGTGTCGCGGTCCTCGACGGCGTTGGCCTTCTTCATCTGGAGGATGTGGGCCGTGGATTCGCCGAGATCCTTACCGTAGATGCCGAACCGGGCATCGGCGACGCTCTTTTCGTCATCCTTCAACCAATGGATGAAGGACCAGTCCTCGGTGATGATGGACCACGAGTACCGGAAGTACCCGGCAATGGCGAATTCGCGGACCTTTTCCACGTCGCCCTTGGCGAGCGGCAGGAGCGAATGGCCCTGCATGGAGGGATGCACGCCGATGCCGAGCCAATCCACCACGGTGGGGGCCACGTCGCAGGACTGGACGAAGCCTCTCACGCGCCGGTTGCGGGGCAGGCCGGGGCCGCGCATGATCATGGGGATGTGGGCAAGTTCCTCATAGGGCCACGGGCGGCACTTGCGCATGATGCCGTGGCCGTGCTCGCCCTTGCCCATCGGGGAACCGTGGTCGGAGACGAGGATGACCAGCGTGTCGTCTTCCATGCCGAGCGTGCGGATATTGTTCATGAGATGACCGAACCATTTGTCCACCATCGTCACCTTTTCGGCGTACAGGGCGCGGATGTGTTCCAGTTCGCGGTCGGTGTACAGGCCGTCGACATGGCCCTGAATGGGCAGGAACATGTCCTTGCCTTCGTAGTCGGGGTCATAGGGGCACTTCAGATCCGGATCGTACACGGAGGGAGCATCCCACGGTTCGTGCGGATCAAAGCAGTCGATCCACATGAAGAAGGACTTGTTGCGGTCGACGCGCTCCAGGTTCCGCACGGCTTCCTTCATGATCTGGGCGGCGTGCTGATCGCCGTCGGATTTCCAGTACTGGCGCTCCTTGAGATGGCATTCAACCTGGTTCATGAGCGGGCGCATGACGTTTTCCCCAAGGATCTCGTCGGCTTTTTCCATTACATGATCTTCATAGTAGTCCTCGGCCTTGAGGCCGCCGCCGAGTTCGTCCTGTGCGTAATACTGGTGATCGGTCTCATGCCCGTGCAGGAAGAACACCTTGTCGAAGCCCCGCGAGTACCCGAACTTGGGCAGTCGGAACGGCCCGGAGTCGTGGATCAGGTAGCTGTCGATGGGCTGCCCCCAGCACAGATCCGCAATGGTGGTGTCGCTGACGTCGAGCTGCGACCAGCCCTTCACCGGCAGGGTGTAGCGCCCTGTGAGCATGGCCCGGCGGCAGGGCACGGTGGGCAGGCCTTCCGTATAGGCGTTTTCGAAGACCACGCCTTCGGTGGCGAAGCGGTCGATGTTCGGGGTCTTGACCCGCGTATTGCCGTAGCAGCCCAGATAGTTGAACTGGAGCGTATCCAACATCACGACGATGACATTCTTCTTTTCGCGCATGATAACACCTTTTGTTTTTTTCGGGTTGAAAGTAAGGGGGCGGGCGATCACTTCGCCATCAGCCCCTTGATGACTTCGGCGTTGCGGACGGATTCCTCCTCCACGAACGCGCGGCAGTCCTTGCTGTCCAGATAGCCGGGAACGAGGTTCAGCTTGTGGAGGCGCTCCACGAACTCGGGAGACTGCATGGCCTTGCGCATGGCGTCGGAAAGCGTGGCCTTGACGTCGGCGGGCAGGCCCTTGGGGGCGAGAAGGGGCATCCACTGGCTGTAATAGGCTTCGACGCCGGATTCCTTCACCGTGGGCAGGTTGGGCAGCAGCGGATCACGGGTGGCATCCATGAGGGCCAACCCCTTGACGTCATACTGATCCAGCGATCCGGCGGTGGAGGTGTAGACCTGCACGCGGTTCCCCGCGATGGCCTGGAAGGCGTCGGCGTCGCCGGAGAAGGGGACGTGGCGGACCTGCGCCCCGGCCTTCTTGAAGAGGTCCATCATGGCGAAGTAGGGTACGCTGCCCACGCCGGATGATGCGAAGAAGAACGTGTTGGGGTTGGTCTTCATATCCCTGAGCATGTCGTCAAGCGTGTTCCAGGGCGCGGTCTTAGCGACCATGACGATGTACGGAGCCTTGAGGATACGGCCCACGAAGTCGAACGAATCCAGCGTATACGGAACTTTGCGCATGTGGGGGTGCATGGCCAGCGGCGCGCTCGGGGTTACGCCGAGGGTATAGCCGTCGGGCTTGGCCCCGGTGACGGCGCTTATCCCGGCGACGCCGGATGCGCCTACGATGTTCTGCACGACCATGACCTGCTTGAGTTCCTTGCTCATGCCATCCGCAAGCATACGGGCCACGAGGTCGGTTTCGCCTCCGGCCGCGAAGGGCACGACGATGGTGATCGGGCGGTTCGGGAACGCATCGGCGGCCACGGCGGAGCCGGTCATGAGGCATACGGCGGCGAGGGCGAGCAGCAGCTTTCTGAACATGGGACACTCCTGGGGATAGAGGTTTTTACTTTCTCCGGCCGGCCCAAAGCGGGCGCAGCATCGGGGCGAGCAGCAGGCAGGCGGAAACCGCGAACAGGACGAGGGCGACGGGCGCGCTGAAGAGGTATTCAGTCAGCGGCATGTCTCCTTTGTAGATGACGGCCTGGCCGAGACGGTACTCAAGCTGCGCGCTGAGCACGTAGCCGATGAGGAACGGGGCCACGGGGAAATCCGCAAAGCGCATCAGGAAGGCGATCACGCCGATGAGCAGGGCCATCCACACGTCGAACATGTTGCTGCGGGGCAGGTACACGCCGAGCAGGGAGCAGATGACGATGATGCTGAGCAGGATTGCTGTGGGGAACTTGATGAGCTTCCCGAAGCCGCGCACGGTGATGATGGCGGTGGGGATGATCAAAAGGTTGGCGAGAATCAGGGACAGGAAGGTCGAATAGACGATGTCGGGATTGTCCGCCATGAGCCGTACGCCGGGGGTGATCCCGTGCAGGGTCAGGGTGGCGAGCATGAGCGCCATGACGGGCTCGCCGGGGATGCCGAGGGCCAGCGTGGGGACCATCGCGCCGCCCGCGACCGCGTTGTTGGAGGATTCGGCGGCGACGAGGCCGTCGGGTTCGCCTTTCCCGAAGTTTTCCCCATTCTTGGAAAGGCGCTTGGCGGAAGAGTAGCTGACGAAGGTGGCCGCCGTCGCGCCGGTGCCGGGGAGGATGCCGAGGCCCACGCCGATGAGCGATGAGCGCAGGAGGATGAGGCCGCGCCCCTTCCATTCCTGCCATGTGGGGAAGCTGATGCGCTTGCAGTCGATGGCCGTGGGCTCCACGTTGGCGTGGACCTCATAGGCCCGGTAGAACAGTTCCGCCAACGGGAACACGCCGACCACGATGGGCATGAGGTCGATGCCGCTGACGAGCTGGGGCGAGCCGAAGGTGAAGCGCATTTCGCCGCTCAGGGGGTCCACGCCGATGGTGGCGAGGAACAGCCCGGCGACGCCCATGAGCAGGCCTTTGATCTGGTTGTCTTCGGACAGGCTGGTGATGCAGGCGAGGCCGAGGCAGATGAGGCCGCAGATTTCCAGCGGGCCGCCGTACTTCACGGACAGATCCGCAAGCTGGGGGGCGGCGATGACCAGCGCAACGCAGGAGAACAGACCGCCGAGGACGGAGGACACGGTGACCCAGCCGAGGGCCTTTTCCGCCTTGCCCGCCTTGGCCATGGCGTAACCTTCGAATCCGGTACAGGCTGATTGCGGCGTGCCAGGCGTATTGAGCAGCACGGCGGAGATGGACCCTCCGTAAATCGAAGTGGCGTAGACGCCGAGCAGCAGGGCGATGGCCGAAGCGTTGCCCATTTGCAGGGTGAAGGGGATACAGATGGTGATGGCCACGGCCGTCCCAAGGCCGGGAAGCGCCCCGACGACGGTTCCGAACATCGCGCCGATGCACAAGGCCAACAGGCAGTCGGGGCTCATCGTGATCATGATGCCGTGCATGATATCGGAAAACATACGGTTCTCCCGAGGGTTAGAACAGGCCGACCCAGAAGGGCTGCGGGACGACGACGCCCAGAATCTTCTCGAACACCAGCCAGGTCAGCCCCGCGCCGAGCAGGGCGAAGGGGATCATGCGCCGGATGTCCCGGTAGCGCATCAGATAGAAGAAAAGGAGCAGGAAGAGGAACGTCCCGAGGGGAAGCCCCACCGTAGCGAACAGGATGATATAAACGGCGATGGACGCGACGACCTTGGAAACGCCCGGCAGGCTGGCCCGCAGATCGTGGGCGTTGAACGGCTTTCCGGGGTTGAGCAGATACAGGATCGACAGGCCGATCCAGCCGAACAGCAGGATGCGGGGGTAGGTCATCGTACCCATTTCGCCGGGGACGGCGAATGCGCCGACGTCGACCGCGTACGTCTCGCGGAGGAGCAGGGCGCCGATGCCCAAAAAGAGCAGGCCAAGCGCGGTTCTACCCGAAAGAAGCATTTTCACAGGACCTCCTATACGGTTAGGGCTTCAGCCCTTTTCTTGGACGATTCGTGAAAGCAGCTTGAGGCAGGCTTCTTTGGAGATGGTTTCTCCCGGCCGTAAGGACCAATAGGCATCTCCGATTTCAAGGACGGGTTCCCGGCCGACCAGCCCTTCGCGGGACATGAGCGGCGGTTCGGACAGGCTGGACACCGTGCCCCGGAGGTTCAGCTCACGCAGGGCCAGGTGAAGGTTGCGGTCGATTTCCGCAATGCGTTCGGGGTCATAATCCCAAATGACGATGGAAAGCGGAAAGCTCATGCGGTGCTCCGGCGTTTCGGTTGGAGTTCCTGAATCCGTGTGTCCGAAGAAGCATGAGTTCTTTTTCAGTCATAAGTAAAAAATAGTCAACAGATAATTTTATTTTACGAAGCCTAAATATGATAACATATGATATTTTAACAAAATAATTTTCAAGATATAAACTTGCTCTTTCCATTGAGACTGGCTATACAACAGAAAACGCGTAGAAGCGTGTTCGAGGTCCAGTCTTTTTCTTTCCTCGGTTTTCCCAACTGTCTTACAAAGGCTCAGTATGCTTTTCGATAACGTCACGCTCAAAAAAGGCATGGATTTCGCGGCTCAGCTGTATGCCGTCCATCGCCAGCTTTCACCCATCGATCTGAGGGATATTCTGCTCGGCTGTTTCAGCGGCCTGCCCATCGCGGGGAAAAACCAGTGCGATCATATCCGTAAGAACATTGTTTCGCCGTCTCTTGATGGTGCGTCGCCCGTGCTGATGCTCATCGCGGCGCTCAGCGAAATGGACCGCCTGACCGGATGGAGGCAGCTCCTGCCCATTGAGCTTGCGGACCTGATGAGCCACATGCTTCCGGGCGACGAAGACGCGCCGGTGGTCTGCCACGGCTCGCGTACGCTCCAGTTCGCCGTCTGGTTCGCCTCCAAGGGGCGGGAAGTCTGTTTTACTGGGGAAAGCGCGCTTGTCCCGCACATCGCAGCCATCGCGGGGGGGCAGGTCAAAGGCCTCGGCCCTTCCAGCCCGTACCCGGCAAACGCGGGTCACATCGCCATCCATGATTCCGATTCCCGGAACGCCGAACTCGGCACGTTCCTGCGCCAGCTCGATCACCAATCCTATCAGGGGGCGGTGGTCATGACGAACTGGTCGTTCCTCAGCAGCGCCAGCCCCCGCACGTTGCACCTCAAGCAGCGGCTCATCGAAAACGGCTCGCTGTACTCCGTCACACAGCTTCCCGGCGGGATCATCCCGCGTACCCTTCCCGCCTTGCTTCAGCTCGGCCCTTCCGAGCCGGGCCGCACGGTACGGTTGGTCAATGCCAAAGATTGGTGCGTGCCGAGCCGTCAGGGGCTGGAGATCAGCTACCTCGATCCCATCCTTGCGCAGGCGTGCGACCGCCCCATCGGGCGGCTGCCGCGCTGGACGCCCAAGCCCCCGGCGGAAAACGTGGATTATGAGGCTCTGATCCAGCGTGGCTGCGATCTGCGCCTCAAGTCGAGCCCGCTGGTGCAGACCTCGGCCCCGTCCTTACGGGAGGAATCCCTCGGCGGGTGTGCGGCGCTGGTGCGGGGGCAGATGCTCGCCAAGGCCGGGGACGGAGAACTTTCCAACATCTATAGAGAAGTCACCCTTGCCGATATTGATGAAAGCGGATTCGTTACCGACGCCAGCCGCCTCGTGCCGGATGCCGCGCCCCTGCCGCGTTCGCGCCGGATCGCCCGGCTTCGGGAGGGTGATCTCCTGCTCACCTGCAAGGGCTCGCTGCAATCCCTCGGCAAGGTGGGCATCGTGACCCAGTGCGGCGATAACTGGCTGCCGAGCCAGACGTTTTATCTGATCCGTACGGAATGTATCGATCCGATCTGGCTATTCCACTATTTGCGTTCTCCGCGGGCCTTGAACTATCTGCGCTCAAACATTTCAGGAACGAGCATCCCGCAGATTCGGGTTGCGGATATCGCGGCATTGCCGATTCCGATTCCGAACGAGGAGATGCTTGCCTCCGTACACGCCGTGCATCGCCAAGCCCTCAAACTGCTGCAAAAGATCGACAAGTTGCGTGATGAGCTGGATGGCCTGCTGGATGCGCCTGCCGTCATGCTCGATTCGCTGATGGCACCGGAAAGCTGATTTCCAGCCGCTGCAACGAGAACAGGGCGGTCCGCGCGCATGGCGTCGGACTGCCCTGTTTTTCTGCAAGCCTCGTGTTCCCTGCCATCTTCTGCCCAGGGGCTCCGCCCCTAGGACCCCCGGCAGAGGCGCTGCCTCTGCACTCCGCAAGGGGCGAGCCGCCCCTTGACCCGGCTGCGCGTTTTCTTTCGGCGGCAAGCCGCCGAAAGAAAACGCTTGTCTGGCAGTGGGAAACACGGGATAAATTTATTTTGACGATGAGTTACGTTTCTTTAATCTCGCAGCGGAACGAACTCCCTTTGCGTAGCCTCCCCAATTTCAACCATGCCAATCCGTTACGCCAGCCGGAAGCCATGCCGCAGAGGATCGGCGGGATCGATGACCAGTTTGAGCAGGCCGGTCACGTAAGCCGAACCGGATACTTCAGGGATGCCTCCCTTGTACGGCCCGACCATTGCGGGCTCGACGATACGCGCCCGGAACTGGGTGCCGATGACGCTTTCATGGACAAAAGCTTCGTTCAGGCCGAGCTCGCCCTTGGCGAACAGCGAGGCCACACGGGCGGACGTGCCCGTCCCGCAGGGTGAACGGTCGAGGGAGTCAGGCAGAAAAACGACGGTATTGCGGTAAGTGGCTGTGGGATCATCCGGCTTCGTATAGAACATGACGTGCGTGATGACATTGATGAACGGCTGGAGGGGATGCTGGAACTTCACCGCCGCGCGCACAGCATCGCCGAATGCCTGCGCGGCCTTTTCGATGGCGGAACGGTGGCCGGAACGGAGTTCAAGGCCGGGAAAATACGCGGCGTCGGCAATGGCATACGTGTTGCCGCCGTAAGCCACATCAAAGGGGACAGCCCCTATACCGGGAACCTCGACCGTCCCCGAGCAGAACAGGAAGGAGGGCACGTTGCGGAACGCGACGCTGGTCACGCTGCCGTTTTCCACGGTGGCCCGGGTGCGCACGAGTCCGGCTGGGGTATCGATGTTCACTTCGGTCACTTCCCCGGTAATGGGCACCCGGCCGCTTTCCAACATGGCGGTGACGCAGCCGATGGTGCTGTGCCCGCACATGGGCATGTGCCCGCCCGCGTCGATGAACAGGATGCCCATGTCGGCCTCGGGATGGCACGGTTCCACCCAGATTGTGCCGGACATGTTGCTGTGCCCGCGGGGTTCCATCATGACGGCGGTGCGCAGCCAGTCCAGATGCTCCTCGGCATAGGCCATCTTGTCCCGCATGGTTTTCCCCTTGATGCGGGGAACCCCGGCGATGAGGTTGCGGGTGGGATTGCCCGCGGTATGCGTATCAATCGTTTCAACGAGGTGGCTGAGATGCATGGCAGGTCTCCTGAGATGTTCCGCAGTCTGTTTGAAAATGTATGGTGATATTAATTAATCAATGACTAAATTACACCATGAACTTTTCACGCCGTCAATCCTTTTCCGCCGTGATCCTCCGGGCAAGCTGTTCCTCCGGTCGGCTTTTTTTGCCAATAGATTGCAATAAAAAGTAAAAACACCGTCCATTGAAACGGTGTTCTACACAGAAATTCCCCTGCCGGATGTCTTTTGCCTCGACAGGCTTAAAGGCACCTTAACAGGCTACGGTTTTTATGCGTAAAGAGAGCTTTTTTGAAGGGAACCCGTTTCAGGGAGCCCTGCATAAAAGGCTTTGAAACGGAGAGAGGGGCGCGAGGCTGCGTCGGCAGGCTTGGGGAAGCTTTTCTTGAGAAAAAAGTCGCTTCCCTCAATGCGGTTATACCACTTCAAACGTTCCTGTCCCTAGGGGATTGTTCCCCTGTTTCGGCAATCTGGACCCGCCCGGGCAGAAAGTTTTTCTCAAGGTACCCGCTGTCAGTAAAGAGCGGCTGTATGAATCAGCGGCACCATTTCCCAAGCAATCGTTTCAATGCTTCCGGGTCAAAGGGCTTGCCGATGTGTTCGTTCATGCCCGCCTTTAGGCTCTCGGCTCGGTCCGTGTTCATGGCGTTGGCGGTCATGGCGATGATAGGAAGGGCGTTGAAGCGGTCATCTTTCCGGATCAACCGCGTCGCCTGATAGCCATCCATGATCGGCATCTGGATATCCATAAGGACTAAAGCGTATTGGTTTGTTTGAATTTTCTGTACGGCTTCCAGTCCGTTCTCGGCCAGCTCCACCTCAAGCCCAAAGGAATTGAGAATGGCAATAGCTATTTCCTGATTGATTTCATTGTCTTCCGCTAGGAGGACGGTTTTTCCCTTCAAGCTGGAAGCGGGAAGGGCTTCAACGGGGGCGCTCTGTTTCGTTTCGGGATGCTGCGCCGCCGGGGTCGCTGCGTCCTTCTTTTCAAGTTGGAGCCTGAAGAAAAAGGTTGAGCCCACGCCTTCCTCGGTCACAGCCCATATTTCCCCATGCATGAGCTCCACCAGCATCTTGCAGATGGAGAGGCCAAGCCCCGTGCCGCCGTATTTCCTTGTCGTCGAGCCGTCCGCCTGGGTAAAGGGGATAAAGAGTTTGTCCAGTTGCTGTTGGCTCATGCCGATACCTTGATCGCGGACGGAAAAGAGCAGCGTGACGTTTTCACCGTGCACACGTTCGCAGAGGACTTCGATTTTGATGGTTCCGTGATGCGAAAATTTGACGGCATTGGAAACGAGATTCAGCATGATTTGGCTGATGCGCAACGTATCGCCGATCAGTACGTCGGGAATGCCCGGATCAATATGGGTTTCGAAAGATTCGTTCGCCGCTTTGGCTTTGGGCTCATTGATGCTGACGACATCGCGCACCAGCTTCTCTATTGACAATGTATTCTTCTCTATCTCGAGCTTCCCGGACTCTATCTTTGAGAAATCCAACACATCATTGATGATGGATAAGAGATTTTTGGCAGAAAGTTCCATCTTGCGCAGGTAGCTCTCCTGCACAGGGTCTGTACAGCTTTGTTTCAGCAAATAATTCATGCCGATGATGGCATTGAGGGGCGTCCGTATTTCATGGCTGATTCTGGCCACAAATTCGCTTTTGGCCTTGCTGGCTTCGTGCGCCCGTTGGATGGCTTCGGCATAGGCCTTTTCCGTTTCCTTTCGCAGCTGGATGTTGCGGGAAATGCCAACCATGCCGAAAGGCGCATTATCTTCCGAGTAGTACAGTGTCTTGATGGTTTCTAGGTATATCCTTTTCCCATCGGGATACAGCACCTCTTCCTCGCGGATCAAGGTATCGAGTTTTCCCCTCATGACCTGAAGGTCGTCCTCAATAAATTTCTGAGCGGCATTTCCTGAAAGCTGAAAAAGCTCCACATCGTCTTTGCCTATAATCTCTTGTTCGCTCTTGCCTATGAAAGCGCCGAACGCTTTGTTGCATCCCTTGTATATTCCGTTCATATCTTTATAGAAGATCAGATCTGGAACGGTATTTAAGATAGTCTTCAACAGAGCGCTTTCTTTAAGCAGCCTCTCCTGAGAAAGCCTCAACTGATCCGTGCGCTCTTCAACAAGGCGATTCAACCTGTCTTGATCCTGCTTCACTATTCTGGCCATTGACCGCAACGTATTGGCCAAGACGCCAAGCTCGCCTTGGCCATAGACGTCCAGAGTCGCCTCCAACTGTCCGTTGGAAATCCTGCGGGCATACTCGATAATCTTGTACAGGGCCTTCATTACATTATAAATAAGAATGGATCCGATGAGCAGGCCAATCAGGATTGCCAAAAGGGTCAGCAGAAAACTGTTCTTCGTAGATGATAACACCGTCTTATTGATTTGCGTGTCATCCATCGCGATCAGGACATACCAGTTCAGGTTTTTGATTTTTTTGTAAAAGCCCGTATAGGTTTTGCCGTTGAAGGCATACGTGACATACCCTTGTGGAGTCCCGTCGCTTAAGGTGTGGTCATCCAGCTTTATGCTGTCCGGGTGTTTGCCGTCTTTTGTGCTCTCTTTGGCCATGAGGATATGGGCCGTATTGTCGAGCAGGAAAATATCTATCCGGGACGAAGTGATATCATGGTTAAAGCAGAGAACGGATATGCTATCCAGTTCCACGGAAGCAACCAGAACGCCTTTATTCCGCTCGTTGCCCACAGGGACAGCGATATAGACACATTCTTTTTGAGTGACGCGTGAGACCAAAGGGCCGACGATCGCCGTTTCTCCGGCGATTGCCTGTCGGAAGTATGTGCGATCCCCATAGTTGTTGCCGTAATCATGCGAATTGAGGCTCGCCCGGATATTGCCGGTTTCATCAAGGAGGAAGACGTCCGTGATTGTCGGCATGACGTGCTTGATGGCCTCGAAGAAGGCGACAACGCGTTCATGTTCCCGTTGTCCCGTGTTTTCCAGTGATTCCTTGATGATTTCCGACTTTGCGGCAACACGGAAACTGTTTTTTATATCCGATATGGTCAGATTGATATTTTCCGCGACAAAGAACGATGTCGCTTTTATATCTTTCTCAATGACATGCCGCATGGCTGCGGAATGTGTTCTGTATGTCATATAAGATGAAATGCAGACGGCAAGAGCAATAGGCACTGTGATATACACGAGGAGTTTCGTTTTGAGCTGCATAGTGCCTACCGTATTCGCACAGGGTTACAGAAATGCCGAGAAGCACGCTCTGCCGAGTCCAAGCTTTTCTCTTATCATTTGAGGAAGAACTGATGCCGCCTGCTAGGATACGCACGGCTCGCCCCTTTGGGAAAGGCTGGCGAGGTTTCCATCCATCTCATCTTTTCTGCACCCCAAAAATGCAGCAGGAAGGATGAGAGGCAATATAATGCGGCAGGTATGGTGCAGTCCAGCGTTATTAGCGGCGTAATATTAAAAAACACATCCAATGAGAGCTATGCCACATTTATATTGATAAAAAGGTATGCCGCGAAAAACATCCTCAATACGCAGTTGTCCGCACATTATCCTGTTATACAAAACTACCCGATATTCCATGTATAATCTGCAAGAGAGTCCCGGTTTTCGGAGCTTTCCGGGCCAGGCCGCAGCCATGCGCCATCTGAAAATGGTCGGAAGGATACGGAGGGCCGCACAGAGTCCCGGCTTCCCATTCGTCAGTTCCTTACCCCGTTTTTTCCTCTCCACGCGGGGCGGCTGTAGAATCCCGGACAATCAAATGATGCTTGAATTCGACGCGGGTGATGTTGCGGTCGGATGACTCGCCGGACATCTTCGAGTGGAGGATTTCGAAAGCGTTGCGTCCCTTGTCCGCAATGTAGTGCTCGACAGTGGTCAGGCCCACGGGGAGGAATTGCGAGGGAAAGATGTTGTCGAACCCGCACACGCTGTAGTCCTCCGGAACCCGGCGCCCTTCGGCACGGATGGCGTCGAGCACGCCGTAGGCCACCATGTCGTTGACCGCCACGAAGGCCGTGATGCGCCGCTCGCCGAGGCATTTGCGGGTCAGCTCGAAGCCGACCGCGTGCTCGATGGAAATGTTGTCCCGTTCCTCTTTTGGGGTCACCTCGCGGGAACGCACGATTACGGAGCCTTCGGGGCATTCGTCGCGGTAGGTGTCGCGCACGCCTTCCAGACGGCGGACGCGGGCGGAATTGGCCTCGTTCAGCGTGGTGGAGATATAGGCTATGTGCTTGTGCCCGAGGCCGATCATATAGTGTGCGATGATGGCCCCGGCGCTGTAGTTGTTCATCTCCACGGTGTCCACGTTGAGGCTGGTGTTGCGGTCCCCGATGACCACGACCGGTACAAGCCTGTTCACGCGTTCCACCAGTTCGGTGGACTGCGGCATCATGGTGAACACCACGCCCGCCAGATCCGAACCGGCCACGGCGTTCAGGATGCGGATTTCGTTTTTGGCGTCGCGGTAAGTCGTGTAGACGAGGGTGTCGCAGTCTTTGTCGGCGGCGGCTTGCTGGATGGCCTGTACGATGGTGGAATAATAAGGATTGAGGACGTTCGGGCAGACGATGAGGACTGTCTTGCGATCAAAGAGGGAGGGCCGCTTTTTGGCGGTGGGGGCGTAACCGAGGGCCTCGGCGGTTTCCCGCACTTTGCGGACGGTGTCCGCGGAAAAGGAAACGTCCGTCCGCCCGCTGAGGATCATTGAGACCGTGGCGGGGGAATACCCGGACTGCCTGCTTATATCAGTCAAGGTGACTCTGGTTCTGGGGCTCACGGCATCCTCTTTTTCGTTGTTATGGGGAATATATAGGCACAAGAACTTTCGGGTGTCAAACCGGGCTTAGATTTATTAAATTTTTAATTATACTATGTGAAAAAAAGAGGTTTAAAAAGTATATTTTTGAAAAATTCATTTTTTCGGCAAAAAGACACGGACGATATATTGCCATATTTCGGATTAGATGGCATGGTTTCAGCGGTGTTATGCCAGTGTGGGCAGAACGGAGCCCTCTTTGGCATTTAAAAATGAGGCGGAGTTTTTATTAAATTTTTAATAAGCGGACGGCGGATCCCACCAGATGGCCTCGCCCCGCGAATCCCTCACCCGGCGCCACGGAACGGGCGGACGGGCAACCCGGGCGGCGGAAGGCCGTCCCAAGGAGCATCGCATGAGCGCACCCAGCAAGCAGGAGATCCGCAAGGTCGTCCTTGCCAGTCTGCTCGGAGCCACCATCGAATGGTACGACTTCTTTCTGTACGGGGTTGTGGCGGGCATCGTCTTCAACAAGCTGTTCTTCCCCACCACCGACCCGTTCATAGGCACCATTCTGGCCTACAGTACCTTTGCCATCGGCTATCTGGCCCGTCCCCTCGGCGGGTTCGTTTTCGGCCACTTCGGCGACAAGCTCGGACGTAAGAGCATGTTGGTGCTGACCATGCTCATCATGGGGCTGGCGACCATCGGCATCGGCCTTGTCCCGACCTACGCCCAGATCGGCATTGCCGCGCCGATCATCCTCCAGACACTGCGCCTCTGCCAGGGCCTCGGGCTCGGCGGCGAATGGGGCGGCGCGGTGCTCATGACTTATGAATACGCGAGCAAGCGCGAACGCGCCTTCTACGCCAGTATTCCGCAAATGGGCCTTGCCACGGGCTTGTGCCTCTCCTCCGGCGTGGTGGCGCTCCTGTCGTGGGGGCTCACGAATGAGCAGTTCATGGCATGGGGCTGGCGCTGCGCGTTTCTGCTCAGCGTGGTTCTGGTGGGCGTGGCCCTCTATATCCGTATGCATATCCTTGAAACCCCCGACTTCCGCAAGGCGCAGGAACGCGGCAAGACCGAACACAAGAGCCTGCCCATCGTACGCGTCTGTAAGGAGCATCCCGGCAATATCGCGCTCGGCGTGGGCGCGCGCTGGATCGACGGCGTGTTCTTCAACGTCCTTGCGGTGTTCGTGATCACCTATCTCGTGCAGTATGTGGATGTGCCCCGCACGGAAGCGCTCACCGTGGTGATGATTGCCGCTCTGGTCATGTGCCCGTTCATCCTGTTCGCCGGGCGTCTGGCCGACCGTTTCGGGCGCGGCAAAGTGTACGGTTTGGCAAGTCTGCTCTGCGGGCTGTCCATCTTTCCCTCCTTCTGGCTGATGGAAGGGAGCGGCGGCAACCTGTTCCTCATCGGGCTTGCGATTGTCATCCCGCTGAGCGTATTCTACGCGGGCGTGTTCGGTCCCGAGGCTGCGCTGTTCTCCGACCTGTTCCCGCCGGACGTACGCTACACCGGCATCTCCATCGTATACCAGTTCCCCGGTTTCCTCGTCGCGGGCATCGTGCCCGGCCTGTGTACCCTGTTCATGAAGTGGAATGACGGCGATCCCCTCTACGTTTGTCTGTTCACGCTTCTTGCGGGCCTCACGAGCGCGGCGTCCGCCTTCATCATTCAGCGCAAGCACAACGCAGCGGTCCGCAGAAGCGTCGACGGCGAAGTTGAGCATGTGTAAGATGCTGTAGCGGGATTGGGAATTGGAGAAGGAAGGGCTTTTCTGAGGAAAGGCATCTTCCTTCTCCAGACCTTCCATTCCTCCCTTCCAAAGGTTGTTACGGGATGGGGAGGGCGCGTGACGGCGGTTCGTTCCTGTTGGAGAGCCTTGGCTTGAAAGACTGGAGAACGTGCGCATAGGGAACGGAGAGCGTTGCGTGTGGAAGCAGTCCGCCGGAAAAACGGAGCACATCCGGTTCGGCGAGGTTCATGGGGTTTTAGATGATGCGCGGAGGCCGTTGCGTTTCCGCACAACCGATTGAAGGTAAGCGAAATGCGTATCCTGCATCTTTCCGATTTTCATTTGCGCGGCGACGGTGGCCTTTCGTTCAGGGTGGTGGACACCCTTGAATGCCTGCGGGTCGTTGCGGACCATCTCAAGACGCTTGTTCAAAAGCCCGATGCCTTGGTCATCACGGGCGACTTGGCCGACAGCGGGGACGCGCACGCCTACAGCCTGCTGCATGAGGCGCTCGCACCGCTTTCCCTGCCGGTGTACGCCGTGCCCGGCAACCATGACCGCCGCGACCGGATGCGCGAATTGCTCGGGAATTGGTGCCCTGCCGATGCTTCCGTGGCTCCGTACCTGTGCTATGCCGTGGAGGATGGCCCGGTGCGCCTGGTCATGCTGGATACCATGCAGCCGGGTTCGCATTCCGGGCACTGCCCTGAAGCCGTAGCGGGCTGGCTGGAACGGACGCTCGCGGCCCGGCCCGGCGTCCCGACCCTGCTGTTCATGCACCATCCCCCGTTCGTGACCGGCATGGGCGCGATGGACGAGCCCTTCGAGAATGTGGGCCGCCTTGCCGATATCCTGCGCCGTTCGCCGTGGGTGCGCCTGTGCTGCGGGCATATGCACCGCCCCATCGTGACCCAGTGGGCGGGCTGCATCGCGTTGACCTCCCCCGCCGTGTCCATGCAGATCGATCTCGATCTTTCCCCCGAGGGCGGAGACACCTTCCGCATGGAAACCCCCGGCTATCTGCTGCACCATTGGGACGGCAGCGTCCTGAACAGCCATATTTGCCAGATCCCGTGTTCGCCCACGTTCTCTGGCCCTCACCCCTTTGTCGGCTCCGTGAACCCCGTTGAAGGATAGCAACTCGGGACGACATTCCCCCAAAAAAGGCTCCCTGCCGGACTGACGGCGGGGAGCCTTTTTGTTTTCAGGAAAGGACGGTTTTTCTGAAAGGGAACTCGCGCGGCAGGAAAGGTCGCCGATTTGAGGCGGGCAGGCCAGAGGGGGCCGCCCACTCCGGCTCGGGAAAACCCCTATTTGCCGCTTTTCTGTTGGGCCGTTTTGGCGGGCTGTTTCGGTGCGGCTTTTTCAGGTTTCGCTTGTGTGGCCCTTGCCTTCACCGGGGCGGAATTTGTCGGCGCTTTTGCGGATGCCTTGGAATTCTGCGCCGGCTTCTGCGTTTGTGCCGCCTTGGCAGGGGCCGTTGCGGTCGTTTGGGCCGTTTGCGTCGCGGCCTTGGGCTGTTCCGCTTTTGTTTTCACGGGCGCTTTGGCTGTCGCGGTCGTCTTGCCGCCAGCCTTGGCCGGAACTGCTTTTTTCCCGGCGACGGGCTGTGCTGCCTTGTTTGGGGCGGGTTTCTGCGTATTGGATGTAGGCTTCGCGGGTTGGCCGTTTTGAGCCGCCGTTTGGGGGTTGGTCGCGGGCTGTGCCGCCTTGCCCTCCTTCCCCGCCTTGGCGGGTGCGGCTTTGGCCTTGGCCGGTTCCGAAACCGGGGTGTTTTTTGCGGATACGGCACCCTTTTTGGTATTTGGGGCTTGGGCTGCCTGTTTCCCGGGTGCTTCCTTTTTCGGGGGGATGGTTTTCGTTGCGGCTTTGGCTGTCGCTTGTGTCGTCTGTTTCCGGGCGGCAACGGCTGGCCCGCCGTTTTTTTTGTTTTGCGCGGGTTCCTGTTTTGCGGGCGGGGCTGACGCCTTGCGGCGGGTATCGGCCTGTGTCCGGTGTTCGGCTACCGCTGCGGACGTTTGTTTTCGCGTAGCGGAGCGCTTTTGACTCGAAGCAAGGGCGGCCTTGTGGGTGCGGGTGGGTTTGCGGGAGTCCAGCGCCATGAGCTTTTTGATGGCTTCGGCGTCGGATTCCTTGGACTGGACTCTGCGGGCACCGATGAAGGTGGAGCTGAAATAGGGATCGGACAGGGCGGCGATGGATACGCTTTTGCCGCGTCCGGGGCTGTGGATGAACGAGCCGCCGCCGAGATAGATGCCCGTATGGTAGCCGCGCCGGGGATGGTTGAAGGCGACGATGTCGCCCGCCATCATGGAGCCGGACTTGATGGGGCGGCCCATGACGGATTGCTCGCGCGCCGTGCGCGGCAAGGTGACGCCGACATTCCGGTAGGCCCACTGCACGAACCCTGAACAGTCGAAGCCTTGCGTATCGGTACCGCCGGGCACGTAGGGCGTGCCGAGGGCTGTTTTGGCTTGCTCGATAAGATGCAGGTTCGGCAAAGGGATTCCCGACTCCCGCATCGTGGACAGGCTCGCCGTACGGTTGTCGTAAGCGAAGCGCTCCTCTTGGGACATGGAAGAACGATCGGCTTTCTTCCGGTTTTCCAGATACGCCTCAAAAGAGTACGGATCGTCGTACACCGGCTCAAAGGCGGGTTGCAGCTTTTTGGAGGAGCACCCGGAAAGCGCGATGGCAGCAACGAGAAGGGCAACGGTGCAGATGGAGGAGTGGCGAGCTTTCATTTTTTCGGGCTAGGCAATTTCCCGAGTGATGTCAAGATGGTTACGAAGCGTTTATCATACAAAAAGAACCAAATAATATCAGCATGTTTTGTGATTGAAAAACACACACTCCTGCCCGGTGGGGCGGGGAGCGGGCGGAGTCCCTGTGTGGGCCTCTGGAATGAGCCGGAACTGTGGGGAAAACAGGCTTTGCGAGAAAGAAAACCCCTCTCCCGCGGGGATACGGGAGAGGGCGGGGTAGGGGCATTTTCCGGCAGGGAACGGTTACTTGACGAGCTTGAGGAACTTGTCGGTGACGTAGGAGGCGTTTTCGACCTTCTTGAGTTCATCCGGGGTGATGCTGCCGATGGAGGCGAAGAACTGGGCTGTGTCGGCTTGCCACTGCTGGACTGTGCTCATGCCCTTGGAGGTATCGAAGAGGGCGAGCTGTCCCTTGATGTCCCATGCGGGGTGGGATTCCAGATCCATCCTGGCGAGTTCCTTGGAATAGGTCTTTCCGGCCCAGTCGAAGAAGAAACGCTGGTATTCGGGGATCAGGTCGTCGACGCTGGTGGTCCGCAGGTGTTCGACGCCGCGCAGGTAGACGGAGAGGAACTTTGCGGTGATTTCGGGGTGGGCGTCGGCGTACTTGGTGTCGGCCACAAGGACGAGCGGGGTGCCCTTGCCGCACAGGGCGGCGCTTCCGGCGACCTTCCAGCCCTTGTCGGTTCCGGCGTACATGTGCGGGGCCCACAGCGCCACGAAGTCGCCGATGCCGTTTTCAAAGGCCGCAAGGGCTTGCGGCTGATCCATGTTCTTGATGGTCACTTCAGTGGGCTTTACGCCGACGGCATCAAGCCACGCGGTGAGCGCGAAGTGGGCGGAGGAAACCGTGGTGCAGAGGATGGTCTTGCCCCGCACGTCCTCTGGGCTCCCGAATACGCCGGGATGCTTGGGATTGAGGCCCTTGGTCTTGAAGACGGGATTGTCGGGCCGGGCGAGCACGGCGACGCAGGCGGACTCGTCGGTGCCGACGCCGATGACGCTGGTGCCGTAGCGCAGGTTCCCCATCATGGCCGGGACCCCGCCGAGGCAGGAATACTGCCATTCGCCTGCGGGTAGGGCGTTGAGGATGGCCATGCCCGAATCGAAGAACAGGATGTCGATATCCAGACCGGCCTCTTTGTCCCATCCTTTTTCCTTGGCGTACCACATGGCGAACGTTTCATAGGAATCCATCCACGCCGTGCGGATCTTGGTGAGCGGGGCGGCGGAAGCGGCGTTGCACAGGGAGAAGGCCAACAAAACGGCGGCAAGGCCGGAGAGGAACTTGTTCAGGCGCATAGTGGACTCCTTATGAGGGGTTATGCTTCTTGTTGGCGGCGAGGCAGGCCAGAAACGCGTGCATGATCCCCGCCGCGGCGAACGAGGTGATGCCCGCGGAGTCGGTATCCGGAAGGACTTCCACCAGATCCATTCCGACAAGGCGCTGTCCGGGGCACACGCCGAGGATCAGCTTGAGGGCCTCATGGGTGGTGAAGCCGCCGATTTCCGGCGTCCCGGTCCCCGGCGCATAGGCGGCGTCGAGGAAATCGATGTCGAAGGTGACGAAAACCGGGGTTCCGGGGCGGATCCGCTCGCGCATGATGCGGATCGTCTCATCCACACCGATGTCGTGCAGTTCCCATCCGCTGATGACGCGCATCCCCTTGCCCTTGGCGTAGTCGAGGCTGGACCGGGAATAGAGCGGGCCTCGGATGCCCGCCTGCGTGCTTTGTTCGGGGAGGATCAGCCCTTCCTCGATGGCCCAGTGGAAGGTTGTGCCGTGGTTGTAGGGTTTGCCGAAAAAGTCGTCGCCGGTGTCGGAATGGGCGTCGAAGTGGAGCAGGGCCACGGGGCCGTGGCGCTTCGCCACGGCGCGCAGTTCGGGCAGGGTGATGGAGTGGTCGCCGCCCATGATCACCGGGACGGCCCCGGCGTCGAGCACGCCCGCGACGGCGGCTTCGATGCGCTCGAAGGACTCGTCGAGATAGCCGGGGATGATATCCACATCGCCCGCGTCGACGCCTTGGCAGTGCTCGAAAATATCCACGTCAAGAACGCTGTGGTAGGACTTCAGGATGCTGGAGGCATCCCGGATGGCAGCCGGGCCGAACCGGCATCCTGGCCGATATGAGGTGGCCGTGTCGAAAGGCACGCCGAGCACGGCGAAATCGTTGCCGGAACAATCGGCGGAATGCGGCAGGCGCTGAAAGGTGCGGACCCCGCAGAAACGGGGGGAAGCCAGTGAATTGACGGGAACGCCCATGTCATGCTCCTTGTCCTTGTCGGAAGGTGGTTTTGTTTTTTAATAAGCAAGGTACATGCCATAGTGTAATATATTGAAATAAAAATAGATTGTCCTCAGGACAGCAGTGAAAGGCTATTCAGATATGAATAATGTGTTGTCCCACAGGGGAGGAGGAACAAATATTGATTTCTCTATCATCCGGTAATATAACACAAAAAAAGAAAAAATTCCCTGTGGAGAGCTTGTTATTCAAACATGAATAGCCTATTCAATATTGAATACATCCGCAGGAGGCTCCGCCATGTCGCCGTTCGATGCCGCTTTACCGAGTACGGAAGATTTGTTTTCCGTCATTGAGGCCATCCACGACAACGTCGCCATCGTTGACCACAACGGCGTCATGCGCTGGGTGAGCAGCTGCTTTGAGCGCAATTACGGGATCAGCCGCGACCGGGTCATCGGCAGGACCACCTATGAACTGGAGGCGGAAAAAGTGTTTTCGCCATCCGTGGCGGCCCTCGTCCTCAAAACACGCCGGGTGGTCACGCTGACCGAGGCCACGCGTTCGGGGCAATACAATATCGTTACCGGCGTTCCCATCTATGATGATGACGGGGATGTCTCGTTTGTGGTGAGCTACAGCGTGGACATGCGCTATTCACGCCGATTGCATGAGGAATACCAAAAAATCAGCGCGCTGGTGTCCCCGAATGCGCCCCAAACCTCCGGAGGCCTGCCTTTCAGCGGGACCATGAGGGCCATAGCCGCGACCATCGAAAAGCTGGCCAAGGTGAATACGACCGTGCTCATCACGGGAGAATCCGGGGTCGGGAAGAACGTGGTCGCCCGTCTGGTGCACCATCTGAGCGACCGCACGAACGGGCCGCTGGTCGAAATCAATTGTGCGGGCATCCCCGCCCCGCTGTTGGAGTCGGAGTTGTTCGGCTATGAGGCCGGAGCGTTCACCGGAGCCAGCCATAAGGGGAAAGAAGGGCGGATTGCACTGGCGGACAAGGGCACGCTGTTCCTCGACGAGATCGGAGAACTGCCCCTGCGGCTCCAGTCCAAGCTGTTGCAGGTGATCCAGGAAAAGCAGATCGTCAAGCTCGGCGGGGTAAAGCCCGTTTCCATTGATTTCCGGCTGGTGGCGGCGACAAACCAGGATCTGGAGGCGCTGGTGGAGAAGAAGCGTTTCCGCAGTGACCTGTTTTTCCGGCTCAATGTCCTGCCGCTATGGATTCCGCCCCTGCGGGAACGGCGCGAGGAGATCGTGCCGCTGTGCCTGAGCATTCTGGGGGAGATGAACGCCAAATACGGGACGGAAAAGGTTTTTTCCGATGAAGTGAAGCGGCATCTCGCCGCCTACTCGTGGCCGGGGAATATCCGTGAGCTGCGCAACGTTATCGAACGGCTCGTGATCGTCTCTTCAGGGGGCGTCATCAAGGCGGACGAATTGCCGGAACACATGTTCCGGCATCAGGAGAATCCGGAAAGCCCGATAGGCAAGAGCCTGCCCGATGCGCTGGAGACGCTTGAACGGCGCATGATTCTGGAAGCGTATAAGGCCTGCGGGACCACGACCGGGGTTGCGAAGGCGCTGGGGATCAGCCAGCCCACGGCCGCCCGGAAGATTGCGAAGTACAAAAACGAGGCATCCGGAGAGAGATAGCCTAGGGAAGCCTCTTTTTTCGCCGGTCGCGCAATGCCCTAGTAGGGAACTTAGAAGATATTTTCCTCTGGAGAGATGGAATGGCGGAACGTGGAGAGGCAAGGCTCGCAATGCGTTCCGCCTTGCAGCAGGATGCCGTTTGGAAGGGCTGAAACCGTGTATCAGGATGAAACCGTCTCGGATAAACTGTCCGACATAAAACAGGGCCGCCCGGCGAGGATAAACCGGGCGGCCCTGTTTTGCCGCTATCAGCGGGGAACGGAGGCCGAAAAGGAGGATTACACCGTAACAGGTTATAACTATTTGTAATTATAAGTTGTTACTGTGTAATGAAAACGTGGTGGCTTGCGGGCTAGACAAGCGCTTCGATAGCGTTGCCGAATTCCGGGGAAATGAAGACCTGCGACTCGGGTTCGCGCTCCTGAGAGGACTGGGTACAGTCCTTGGGCTCGGGCGCAACGTAGGGTTCGCACACTTCAACCACGGTCTCTTTCTCGCCGTGTTCGGCTGAGACGTAGGTCACGGTGTCCAGATGGCAGACCATGTTGTCACGGAGAAAAGTGCTTTCGCTTACGGAAACGGCGGTGTCACGGGTGGGAGTCGACATAAGAATTTCTCCTTTGAAGTATGTGGATACGAAGTATGCCATGTCTCCTTGATAGGACCATGCCCGAGAGGAATCAAGTTGTTCTGTGCGCTCAAACAGCCGGAAAAAACTTATCTTTTTGAAAAATATATCGGATTGATCGCTCGAACACCCGACTTTTGGGCTCCATTGCCGTCCGTTCCTGTGAAGAGAAAAAACGGAGTGGAATACGAGAGAAAGCGTTTGGTTTCGGAAAATTACAAACCGTCAGTGGGGTGTAGCGGATAGCGGGAAACACACTCCATCGCCATTGTTTCGCCACTCAACGGCTTCTCTGCGGAATGATTTCACTTTAATGATATTTTTTGTCCGTTGGACAGAAAAACTCCCCATCGGATGTCGACGGGGAGTTTTCTATAACGGCGAGAGGGGGCTTTTGAAGGAAGGCACCATCCTCCCCTGCTGTGGGAGGGGAGGATACGAGGGAAGCGTTTGGCCTTCCCCCAGAAGAGATTTTAGGGAAAATATTCCACTTTACGGCTGAGTTAGGCTTGCGTCGCTTCCCGCACGGTTTCGGCGAGCTTGAGGAATGCGGCCTTCGCCGGGGTGTCGTCGGGCATGGATACGATGGGATGTCCCCTGTCCGCGGCGACGACCGTGGCGGGATCGAGCGGGATCGCGCCGAGGAAGTTCAACCCTTCCTGTTTGGCGAGGGCTTCGCCGCCGCCCTTCTTGAAGAGATCGATCTCCTCACCGCAATGGGGACAGAAGAGGCCGCTCATGTTCTCCACAAGGCCGAGCACGTCCGCTTTGACGACCTTGAGGAAATCAAGCGCCTTGCGGACGTCCGCCAGCGAAATCTCCTGCGGGGTGGTGACGACGACGCACTTGGCGTCGGGGATGGCGTCAAGGATGGTCATATGCTCGTCACCGGTCCCGGGAGGGGAATCGATGAGCAGATAGTCCAGCGCGCCCCACTTCACGTCGGCGACGAACTGCTGAATGGCTCCAACCTTTTTGGGGCCGCGCCAGATGATGGCGGCGTCCTTGTCTTCGAGGAAGGATTCGATGGAGATGAGCGAGAGGCGTTCGCCGCAGGAAACGGGCACGAGCTTGCCGTCTTCGTTATCCACCCTGACGAACCCGTGGGAGCCGAGCAGGTGCGGGACGCTCGGGCCATGCAAATCCACGTCGAGGATGCCGACGTTGAAGCCCTGCGCCGCCAGCGCGGCGGCGAGGTTCACGGTCACTGAGCTCTTGCCCACGCCGCCCTTGCCGCTCATGACGAAAAGTTTGTGCCGCACGTCTTTCAGGTTTTCGGACATGACCTTGCGCTGCATGGCCGCGGTCATGGGGATCGTTGTCTGCCCCTGTTGTTCCGAACATGATGCCATATGTATTTCTCCAGACGGTTGTGAGGGATGAAGACCGCATCGGCGGAAACCGCTTCTCCGGCGGGAGGCGTTGCTTGCCGAGGCTTCCGGCTATTCCGTCCGCAGCTCACAGGCGGAATAAAAGACCTGCCCATCCTTGGGCTGCGTCACGGCCTTGCCGTCGGCGACGAGCATCTCCAGATGCTTGATGGCCTCGGTGACGTGGATGTTCAGGCCCGCAGCGGCTCCGGCGGCGGTACAGGGGCGGCGTTCGATGAGCGCGAGGATGTCCTCTTCCTTGATCTGCGTGCGGAAAGCCGTATGCGCCATGTCGTCGAGATGTTCCACGATGATCTCGACCGTGCCGGGCACCCCAGCGAAATGCTTTCGGATTTCCAGCAGCCGGGCGGCGGGAACGGGCAGGGCATAGGTTTCCGCCGGAGGGCGGCATACGCTGTTGATCTGCACCTTGTCGGGCCGGATGCGTTCCGCCAGGCGGGCGATGGCGTCCACGGAGGCGTCATCGTCGCTTATGCCGCCGAGCTGCATGACTTCGAGCCAGATCTGCCCATTGAAGGCACCGCGGAAGGCGATCAGCCCTTCGACGATGCGATCGAAATCAAGGGACGCGGCGGGGCGGTTCACCTTGTCGAGCAACGCGGCGTCGCCTCCGTCCAACGAGGGGATCACCACATCGGCGGCGGCGAGGTCGGCGCGGACTTCCGGCATCCACAGCAGGGAGCCGTTGGTGAACACCACCACCGGAACGTCCGTCATGGCCTTGATGCCCCGGATGATGTCGCCGAGCCCGGAGTGCAGCGTGGGTTCGCCGGATCCGGCGAAACTGATGTATTCGGGCTTGTCCCCGTTTTCGAGCTTGCGGCGCACTTCGTCAAGGATATCCGCGGTGGGGATATATTCCTTGCGCTCGATGGTGTGGTTCGTAGTCCGTCCGAGCTGGCAATACACGCAGTCGAACGAACAGCTTTTGAAGGTCAGGGCGTCCACGCCGAGAGAACGGCCCAGACGCCGGGAAGGAACCGGGCCGTACACATGTTTGAAGCCAGTGTTCATGTTCTGTCCTTTTCTCGCGGAATCGCCCGCGTTCGGTGCCATGCCCCGGAAATGCCCCGTAGGTCAGGCTTTGCTTTCGTCCGGGCCGCCTTCGATGGCTTCGAAAGCCCGTTGGCTCACGCCCGCGTGGGAGGCGATGGCTTTCCATGCCTCGGCATAATCCCCGGCAAAGGGATTTTCCCCGTTCCGGCTCTTGGTCGTCAGCATGAAGCCTTCCAGAAACGCGGCCCTCGGTTCCGGAGCTTCGGCGAGCTTCGTCTCCAGGGGCCGAATATGCTTGGCATAGATGTAGTCGGCGATCTCTTTATCGGTATGGCCCCATGAGCGGCCTTCCTCGATGGCGGAGGTGATTGAGCAGATGATTTCGTTCATGGTGTTATTGTCGGGGTTTCGCCGTCGGCGGGCTGGATGAGCCGTCGGCAGTGAGGGCAGCCGCACGTCATTTCACGCGCGTTGCATACCAAATAATCACCGCCTTCGATGATCAGCCGTCGGCTGTTGACGAGGCAGTCGGCAATTTTATGACGCGCGTTCCGGTACATGGCTTGCGCGGTGGTCCGTGCGACGTGCATCCGTTCGGCGCACGCCTCCTGATTCAATCCTTCCAGATCGATGAGCCGGATGGTTTCATATTCCTCGACCGTCATGACGATGGTTCCGTCGTCAATCCCGGCAAGAGGTCCGAAAAGCGTATTCTGAGGCAGGCGGCAGACGCGTCTCCACTTTCTGGGTCTGGGCATGATCCCTTCCTCTGTTGTCCGGGAACCGTTCCGGGGCCTCGGCATGGAGCGCCCCATCGATCATTTTTGACATATGCCCTATTCCTTCACGCCGCAGCTGTCAACAATCAAGCCGCGTTATTTTGGGGTTCCGCTGTCCTTGCCGCTCTTTTTCCAGCAAACATCCACAAGGCGGACAGCCCCTGAACGGAAAACCGCAGTGCGTCCTCCCGTTCAGGGGGATACGCCTCTCCGGAAAAACGGTTTCATCTTGATTTGCCGTGCGCGGTATGAAACAATCCGCCGCGTTTGTTCCGGTCCCGGAAAAACCGCTTGGGGAATCCGCAGTTGGAACATCCACCACGAAAAGTCATCTTGAGAAAGTTGGAAAAAACAATGCGCAATCCCATTCCCAGAGTGGCGGCTATCCACGATCTCGCCGGGTTCGCCCGGACGTCCCTGACGGCGGCCATCCCGATCCTGTCCAGCATGGGCATTCAGGCCACGCCCCTGCCCACAGCCATCCTGTCCACGCAGACGGTGGGCTATAACGATTTTACGCTGCTCGACCTGACGGACGACATGGTCCGCATCCTTGATCACTGGGAGCGCCTCGGGCTGCGCTTTGACGGCGTGTACTCCGGCTTCATGGCGTCCACGGCGCAGATGGATTCGGCGGCGCGGTGCATCCGGAATTGCCTCGCTCCCGGCGGCCTGGCTGTGGTCGATCCCGTGCTCGGGGATGACGGCAAGCTGATCCCGACCATGACCCCGGAGATGGTGGCGAAAATGCGCTGGCTCATCACCTGCGCGGACCTGATCACTCCGAATTTCACCGAAGTCTGCCTGCTCCTTGACGAGCCTTACAGCCCGGAAGCGGATCTGCCCACGCTCAAGGGCTGGCTGCGCCGCCTCGCCGAAAACGGCCCCAAGACGGTTGTGGCGACGAGCGTGCCGCTTGCGGACGGGCAGGCCTCGCGTAAGCCCGAATGCACTTCCGTCCTCGCCTACGAACGGGATGAGGACCGTTTCTGGCGCGTGGACTGTTCCTATATTCCGGCATATTACCCCGGAACGGGCGATGTGTTCGCCAGCGTGCTGACGGGGAGCCTCCTGCAGGGCGACAGCCTCGCCATTGCGCTTGACCGGGCCGTGCAATTCGTCACCTTGGGCATCCGGGCCACCTTTGGGCAGGGCCTCCCCAACCGGGAGGGGATTTTGCTTGAGCGCATCCTCGATACCCTGCGCGCGCCTCTCGGGTCGTATATGTGTCGCCTCGTAGACTAGCGGGTTCACGGCGGACAGACGCGGCATTCCGGTTTCCGGGTGCCGCTTTTTTTGTGCACGGCTACAATATTCCCATAACCTTTTCATTATGTAAATTTTATTGCCGAACCCATCAACCCTGCCTCATGCACCAAACATCCAACACCCCGCAAACCAAAAACCGCCGCACTAGAGGTAGACGAGCAGGATGGTCATGGCGATGGTGCTCAGGAGGATGGACAGGGAACAGATGTTGCCCGCCATGATCACGTCGCCCTTGAGCTTCATGGTGAAGATGAGGGCCAGCGAAGAGGAGGGGGCGAGGGCGATGACGGCCATAGCCTGCCGGATTTCAAGCGAGAAGGGCAGATAACGGTAGAAGAGGAACGCCAGCACGGCTGAGAGCGCATAGCGGACTGTGATGTGTTTGATGAGGCACCGGAAGCTCTTGCTGTCCATTTGCAGATTGATGTTCACGCCGATCATGAGCATACAGAGGAACGCGTTGGCGTCCCCGGCGATCTTGGTGAAGATGATCACGGGATGCGGCAGGGCGAGGTGCAGGAACGCCATGACGATCATGATCAGATAGATGCAGAAAGGGATGGACGAAAAGACGTTGCGCAGGAAACTCTTGATGGACAGATGCTGTGAGGCGTCGGTAACGCTGTTGGCGAGCGCGTAGGTACCGCCCGTGCACATGATCGCGTTCCCGGCGTCGAACAGGCAGGTGGCCAGGAACCCTGTGGGAGGCAGGAACCCGGCGACGAAAGGCATGGCGAACGTGCCGATGTTGTAGCCCGAAAGGTTGAGCATGGAAAAGGCGCGTTCCTGCCGGGCCTTGCCGTGGGTCATCCCGTAGCCGGTGGCGACCATGAGGACGTTGCAGAGCGCGCCCAGAGCGACGAGCCAGAGCATTTCGGAAGTCACGGGCACGCCGTTGATGCTGGTTATGATGATGCACGGCAGAGTGATGTAGAACACGATGCCGGAAAGCACGCGGAACGTCTCCGCCTTCAGGATGGACAAACGGCGGAGCAGGTAGCCGAGCATGATGAAGGTGATGAACGAAAGAACTTTGAACAGTGCCTCTTCCATGAAAAATCCCCTTTCTGCACCAGCCCGCGGGATCGCGTTTCAAAGGGCAATCCTCCGGCGGTGTGGTGTTCCCATGTACGGGGCGAACCTATTATACCCACTTTCCGTTCCTGTATACTCCCCCCCTCCGTACGGCGCGGAAGGCCGTCCCGCCGAGGCTATCCGAAGGGGCGGCACACAAAAAGGCAGCCGCACCCGGAGAAGAAAGGGGTGCGGCTGCCTTCAGGCTTGTGCCGGCGGCAGGATCGGAGGAGGGCTATACCAGCGAACCGGCAGCCTCGTAGATCCCTTCGGAAAGGGTGGGGTGGGCGTGGATGGTTTCGAAGAGATCGCGGGCTGTGCAGCCACGCTGGATGGCGAGGGTGGCTTCGGCGATCAGATCGGAAGCGTGGGCTCCGGCGATGTGCGCTCCGAGGAGCTTGCCGCTGCCTTCTTCAACGACGAGCTTGAACAGCCCGGCGAGTTCGCCCATGGCCTGCGCCTTGCCGAGCTCGCGGAACTGGAACACCGAAGTTTTCACGGCGAACCCCTGTTGCTTGGCTTGCGCTTCGGAGAGCCCCACATCCCCGATTTCCGGGGCGGTGAAGATGGCGGAGGGCACCACATCATAGCGCTGCGCCTTCCTGTCTTCGGGATGCAGGATGTTGTGCACGGCGGTATGGGCTTCCGCGACGGCCATGTGCGCCAGCATGATGCGGCGTGGCCCGATAACGTCGCCGATGGCGTACACGCCCGGCACCGAGGTTTCCAGAAAGTCGTCGGCTTCGATCCAGCCCCGGGCATCGACCTTGACCCCGGCGGCGTCGAGCCCGAGGCCGTCCGTATGCGGCACGCGGCCCACGGTGACGCACACAGCATCGGCCTCAAGCGTGCGCGGGGCGGGCGGGTTGGTCACCTCCACGAACGGAGACGCGCCGATCTCCACGGAGACGCCTGTCCCGGTGGGCGCTGTGGCGGTCACCGTGCGGGCCAGTTCCACGGCGATGCCCTTCTTTTTCATTTCGCGCTGCAACAGGCGGCTGATTTCCTCATCCACTGAGGGCAGGGGCAGTACGCGGTTTTGGCCTTCCACGACCGTCACCTTGGAGCCGAACGCCCGGTAGATGAACGCCAGCTCGCAGCCGATGACCCCGCCGCCCACGATGATCAGGCTGGGCGGTACGGCTTGCAGTTCCAGCGCGTCATCACTTGACAGCACGCGGGCGTGATCGACGGGCAGGGCGGGCAATTCCAGCGGCGAGGAACCCGTGGCGATGATCACGTTGTCGCTTTCGACCTCTTCCGTGCCCTCCGCCGTGGTTACGCGCACCAGCTTCGCGCTCACGAGTTCGGCCTTGCCGTAGGCGACGCGGACTTTGAGCTGGGCGCACGTTTTTTCAAGGCCGGTCTGCAACGTGGCGGTGACCTTGCGCTTGCGGTTCACGATGGCGGGCATGTCCGCCTTGAGCGCGCATTCTCCGGTGATGCCGAATTCCGCCAGCCGTCCGCTCATTTCCAGCACGTCGGCGGACGAGCGCAGGGTTTTGGTGGGGATGCAGCCCGTGTGCAGGCACGTGCCCCCGAGTTTCGCCCGTTCCACGAGCGTCACTTCTACCCCGGCCTTCGCCGCCGCAAACGCCGCCGAATAGCCTCCAGGCCCGGCCCCGATGATGGTCAGTTTCATATCGCCTCCTCAAAAGGTGCTGCTTGATGCGCTTCCAGCCGGGACGAGTCCCCGCTTCCTGCCAGTGGGAATTCTTTAGGAGAAACCAGCGGAGGATGCAAGGCCGATCAGCCGATACTCTGGCGAAATACGTTTTTTATGCGCTTTGAAATAACGATTTTTTCAGAAAATAACGATTTTTCTTTTCTTCTAAATAGATCAGTGATTTTTCGGCAGATGAGGGCTAGCGCTTCCAGTGGAACATGAATACCTGTTCGACGTCGGGGTGCAGGCTCAGATGAACCGGGCAGGTATGGGCGGCGCGTTCGATCATGGTTTTCTGTTTGTCGGTGTATTCGCGGTCGGGCATGGTGAAAACGACTTCAAGCTTGCCGATGCGCCGGGGGTTCGCGCTCATGGTTTTGGTGACTTCGATGCTGGTTCCGGTCACGTCCACATCGTGCATTTTGCCGTAAATGCCGATGATGGTCATGGCGCAGCTGGCCAGCGCCGTGGCGCAGAGATCCGTGGGCGAAAAGCCTTCGCCCTTGCCGTTGTTGTCCGCGGGGGCGTCGGTGATGAGGCGCGCGCCGCTGGCGACGTGAACGGATTCGACACGAAGGTCGCCAAGATACGTTGCGGTAATGGTAGCCATGCCAAACTCCTTTTTCATGGACTGTACCGGAATCTCCCGCAAGAGCCTACCCCCCCGTTATGCCTTGCCTGTAGAGTCCCGTTTCCGCCCATATGGTTTGAAGTGCGGTGCGTTTTATTGACAACCTCTGTGATTTCCACCATTGTTAAAACAGATACCGAGTCTTCCCGCACTGATGAGTGCCTTTTTAGGGGATGGAGGATGGCTTTGCTCGGAAAAACAGACTGGTATAGCGCCGAAAAGAAAATCATCCTGACGATCGCGTTGGCTATCCTGATCGCTTCTGTATCGGTCTTCGCCATTCTGTATCTGATGATGAGCCACGCCTTGCAGGAGGATATCCGGGCACGTGCGCGCGTGGTGAATGCCTATGCCGAATCCCATTTGAATCTTGAGGGATTCGTCCACATCAATACGCTTAAGGACATGCGGCGGGACACCTATCAGGACATGCAGTCCATGCTGGATAATATCCGGCAGATCGCCAATGTCCGGTATCTCTACACAGCCAAGTTCAATGACCGGGGCCAGCCCATGTATCTGGTGGACGGCCTGCCGCCGAATTCTTCGGATTTCCGCAGCCCGGGCGACCTCATTGAACAAGACATCGTCCCCATGTTGAACCGTTGCCTGTCCGGCGAACTCATCGAATCGGATGGTGTGCTGAATACCGAATGGGGCGCGATCTTCCTGACGTGTATGCCCGCCTATACCATTGGCGAGGCGGAGCCCATCGGGGCCGTGGTTATGGAGTTCAACGCTGACGTCATCTACAAAAGCAAGCTTCGGGCCATGCTGTACAGCGGGGCGCTGGCCTTGGTGATCGTGGGAGGCTGCACCTTTATTACGATGCTCTGCCTGCGTCGTCTGGCCACGCCTTTTTATAAGAAGCTCGCCTACACGGACATGCTTACCGGCATCGGCAACCGCACCGCCTTTGAACTGGAACTGAAGAATCTGGAAAAGAGGCTTCCCCACCCGTTTACCATCGTCGCGTATGATCTGAACTACATGAAACGGATCAACGATACCTACGGTCATGCGGCGGGGGATGCCTATCTCCGGCGTATGGCCCACCTGCTGATGCGCGAGGAGCCGGTAAGACGGGGGCTTTCATTCCGTATCGGAGGGGATGAATTTGTGACGCTGTTTGAGGGCGAGGAGGAGGAAACCCTGTTGCGGGAGCTAGAGGTGTTCCACATGGCGGGGGCACAGGCCGAAGTCAATGGGGAGCCCGTCACTTTCGCCTATGGGGTCGCCTCGTATGATCCCGCCCTCGATAAGGGTAGTTTGCACAATACCCTGAGCCGGGCCGATGCTCTCATGTATCGCTTTAAGAAAGCCGCCAGAGGAGAAAGCTGAGAACCGGGAAAGACCGGACAATAGCTTGAAAACCTTACAGAACGCCGCCCTTCCCGGATTTCGGGACAGGGCGGCGTTTGTATTTGGACGGTTTCCTTCATGGAAAGGAAACCGGATAGAGGCTTAGTGCTGTACGGTCGACTCGGGTTCATTGAGCATGTCAGCCATGCCAAAGCGGAATTGGCTCACGGCGGAGGCACAGTCGTTTTCAAGTCTCTGAATGTTCTTGCCCGCTCCGGCCTTGAAGCCTTCACGGTAGGCGCTGGTCATCAGATGGATGAAAATGTCGAGATCGAGTACAATAGGTTCTTTTTTATCTTTCATCGTCACATCCTGGTTGTTGTGTATGGTATGAGCATACTGTAAGTGCGGAAAACAGATCGCCTATTATCTTTCATCATGATAATCAATAGGATATGCCATATAGAAGAACATCAGCACTTGCGCTGACGGTCTCACGGCTGACCGTGCGGGACGCTGACCGGAGCATCCTTCCCCCAATGCATGTCGGTCTGATCGCTTTTTCCCGTTTCCGTCTGAGGGAAGGGGCTGTTCGGATGGTTTGGAGAGCTCCGTCGTATTGGCTGGCTTCCTCTAGTACGATGTGACGCGCAATGCTATGATAAAAAGAGTTTCCGGGCAAAAAAATGCTGAATACCTAGTTTGGGGTGCATACCTTTTTTCCTTTTCATAAGAAAAATGCGAGATAGCTTTCCGGCCAGCAAACCCTGGCGTCCTTGTTTTTCTGGAAAAGCACTGCTTCTGTTTTCGCGTTTCCCGTTACGGCAAGCCCCGGAATAGGGTCTCACGGGAGAAGCCAGCGGGAGAGACAAGGCCACAGCCGCCCTAAAAGCTGTAGCGGATAAACAAGGTATACCGGGAAAAACGGCGTATTGAAGGCAAACGCGGAGAGGCCCCTTGGTCTGGACTGGGAGGGCCTTCTTCATGAAACGACACCGTGTCCGTGGATTCCAGCACGGTACGGATGTCCCCGCTCGGTCGGCCCCGTTGGGTATAGGCTCCGCGATTGAATCGAAGGAGAAGAAACTGGCGCCCGCGCTGAGGCTCACCGCCTGCAATCATCTGAAACGATGCGATTGCCAAGGAGTTTTCGGGCGGTTCTTTGCTGGCAGGATTTCGCCTCGGCTGTTATATGAGGACAAAGCCTTTACAGCATCGGCGCTGACAAGAGGGCGTCCGTATCAGGCCCGCTTGTCTTTTATCTGCCGCAGGGTCGTGAACAGGGCCGGGATATCCACCGGCTTTGAAATATGGGCGTTCATCCCCGATTCCAGTGATTTTTCCACGTCATCTTCGAAGGCATCGGCCGACATGGCTATGATGGGTATCCTCTCCGCATCATCATGTGCCAGAGAACGGATGCGCCGGGTGGCCTCAAGGCCGTCCATGATCGGCATTTGGATATCCATGAGGATGGCAAGGTAATATCCGGCTTCGCTGCCGCGGAATTTCTCCACGGCCTCTTGGCCGTTCCGGGCCGTGTCCACTTGCAGTTTACGCGTGGTCAGGAGGGTCACCGCGATTTCCAGGTTGAGAGCATTGTCTTCCACCAGCAGCACGCGTTCGCCGTCGAACCCCTCCTCTGGATTCGCGTCGCACGCAAGGGGCCTGTCCTGCGTCAGGGAAAGCAAAAGATCGTATAATGTCGAAGCGAACAGCGGTTTTTGCAGGAATACGTCGGCTCCCGCCTCAAGGGCTTTCACCTTGATCGCGCTCCAGTCGTAGGCCGCAACAGCGATGACCGGCCCGTTCTTCTCAACGCTTTTCCGTATTTGCCGGATCAATGCGTCGGCGGCTGGCCGGGCGTTTCCCCAGTCCACCAGTACGATTATATCGGATTCGCCCTGCCGTACCGCCGCATCCAGCCGCTCCAGTGCCATATCGCCGGAAGCGAAGCCCTCAGCGGCCACTCCGAACCGGAACAAGAGCGAGCAGGTGTATTCGAGCTCTTCGGCATCAGCATCGACGACAAGAGCCTTAAGGTGCCGGAAACGTTCCTCCAATGAAACCGGGGCCTGCGCCTCGTCGTTTTCCAGCCAGATACGGGCGACGAACGTGCTGCCTTTACCGGGAGCGCTGTCCACCTCGATGCCGCCGTTCATCATGCGGGCATACTTTTCGGCGATGGACAAACCGAGCCCGGAACCGCCCTGATTGCTCCTTTGCTGCGAATCCTGCTCAAACGGCTCGAATATTTTCTTGAGGAAAGACTTTTCCATGCCGATACCGGTATCCGTGACGGTAAAGACGAGTTCCGATGCCTTGTTTGAGCGTTTATCCTCCTGTACCGAAAGCAGTACGCTGCCGCCCGGTTCCGTAAACTTGATCGCATTGCCGAGCAGGTTGATGAGGATCTGGTTCAGTTTGAGCTCATCCCCCACATAGGCTTCAGCCAGGCTCCACCCAAGCAGGACCTGAAAGCGTACCTGTTTTTTCTCGGCCTGGCCATAAAACATGGCGGCGAGGTTTCGTGTGAATGCCGCAAAGTCGAAGGCTTTTTTCTTTAATATGGCTTTCCCGCTCTCGATTTTGGACATATCCAAGATATCGTTGATGAGCGCGAGCAGAAATCTGGCGGAGTTTTCCACTTTATCCAGACAGTCCCGCACCCGATCGGGGGCATCCCACGATTCTTTGGCGATGGAGAGCATCCCCATGATCGCGTTCATGGGGGTGCGTATGTCGTGGGACATGCGCGAGAGAAAATCGGACTTGGCCCGGTTGGCCCGTTCCGCCATTTCCAGGGCGTTGCGCAGCAGCTCCGAACGCTCCTCCAGCTTCTTCTGGAGTACCCTCTGCTCGGTGATATCCGTGATGTCAATGTAGATGAAGAGGTACACGGGATCGCCCTGTATGACGTCGATGCAGTCCCCGTTGAGCTGCAACCATGCGTCATCGTTTTGTAACGTCTTCGCTTGAACGGTGAAATGCACCGGCTTGCCTTCCCGCATGGCCGGGTAGTGTTCGTTCAGGGCCTGCTGGTTGCGCGCGGAATCCCAGTTGACCAAAGAGTACGGGGCATCGCCCGCCGCCCGTGCACCGAAAAAGTCGATGAAGCGGTCATTGGCATCAAGGAAGGTAAAGCGTTCCTGAGCACATCCCGCCCGGATTTGGAATTTGGCTATAAAACCGGGCAGATTGTCATAGGTGATGCTTTTTTCCGTCTGTGCCTGTACGAGATCCGTGATATCGGTGAACACGCTGTAGATAACAGGGATACCGTCCACCGTCTCTTTCGTAAAAGTCCCGACGACTTTGATCCATATACGGCTGCCGCCCTTCACGGGCATCGGGCAAACAAACTCATAAGACGGTTCGCCATGTTTCAGAGCCGTTTTGATGAATTTCCCCATGGTTTCATAGACGTCGGGAAAGGCTGAATAATACTCGCTGACATGGTTATGGAAGGTTGCTTCATACTCTTCGCGGCCATACCCCGTTTTTTCATAAAAAAAATCGTTGGCCCAGATCACTGTAAAATAGGGATCAAGCAAATGTTTCCCCACGCTGACGTGCATGGAACTCATCAGCATGTTGTATTCATGGGTAATCCGGTCAGGCTGTTTTAATGCATCATATTCCATGAATAGATCTCCTCAATGAACTCTCAAAACAGCCTTGTGTTTTGCGTATGCTTTTTTGATGGGAAAAAATGCGTTGCCAATATAAAACAGGTTTCATATCAAGCATATGATATGCATTATTCTTTATTATAATTTACTACTATGCAATACCTCTGAGGATGTGTCAAACTGTGCCGCATTTGACCGTTATGGGGAAAATATTTCCTGATCAAAAAATCGTTTTTATACACAAAAATTTTATTAAAATAAAAATAATCAAGTGCTAACTATGTACATTTGCCTAAAAATATTTATCGCAAATAAAAAAAGAATTCTGAATATATCTGTTTTGAACAACCGATATATCCGATCAAAAGGTCCCAAATCTTCCGCTTGTTGGGGTAGAGCCAAGGAGGTAATTTGTTTTATTCGCTATATCGTAATGGCAGCCCTGAACACGGCTCACCTCTGACATGGACATGTCGGTACTGCCTCCCGGAGAACCCGTCGCCGGAGCATCTATTTTTAACGATATACAGATACTTTTTTTGTCAGAGCAAAAAAACAATTGTCCTCCTCTGAGGCATGATTTGAAAAAAAACTACCAAGTGCTAAAAGGGCTGCGTGGATTTTCTGTCCAGGTTCAGGAATCGCATCCCAGAAAAGGCATCTATGAAGTTCGATCCGGAAAGCGCTTTGCACCTATTGCTGGAACAAGCCCTCAAAAATGTTACACTGGACGGGTACGCGTCGTTTTTGGCGACGTTTTTCGTCCAGTTTATGCCCGTGGCCTCGCTGGTCGTCAGGGAATTCGATACCAACCACATTACGCAACTCGCGCACTATGCTGTTAATAAGACAGTCTTTTCTCCTCCCAGAGTAGTGACTATCCCTGATGCGCTCGTCTATGAACTGTACCTTGATCCCGATTGTTCGGGAGATAAATACAAAGCCAGTATCCTTTCCTCAAAAGACGGCACATCCCGCACCCGTGTTTTCACGATGTTGCATATGGCGGAGGAGACTTCCATCTTCTTTCCCCTGCTCGTCGACGATCGCTTCCTGCACTGTTTTTATATTTCCATCTCGGCGATAGGCAAAAACAAATACACGGAAGAGCATCTTCAGATTTGCGAGAGCCTTCGCATCCCTTTGGCGAACGCCCTCACGGTTCTTTTGCAGAGGAGAAGCGAGTCGCCGCTTTCCGCGTTTCCGCCTCTTGCCGCCGGGCAAACGTTCAATGGAGCGGGTGCCCCCTCCATGATGCTGGAGGAAGTGACGACTTCATACATCCATCATGTCCTCGCATACACGCGGGGCAGGGTCAGCGGCCCGCGCGGCGCCGCCAGGATACTGGGGATTCCAGCCAGTACCCTTGTCTCCAAGCTCCGCAAGCTCGGCGTAAACCCCAAAGCCTATTTCAAGGCGGGGGACTGAGCCACACGGAGCCGCCGCATGGTTCTACGGCGCTGGCCGCTGTATGATACTCATTGCAAGTGGAGGCCCTCCTTCTACAATCTTCTGAAAAGACACGATTGTCCAAGGAGGCTTCATGCGTTTCCTCAACTCTCGAACGCTCAGGTACTTCGGCCAGCGGGCCAGAGAACTGGCTCACAATTTCGAGAATGCCCACCATCCTTATGAAGAGCGGCAGGGCGGCCGTTCGTGGGAAGACTACTATCGGCGGCGCTGGCAGCACGACAAGGTGGTGCGTTCCACCCACGGGGTCAACTGTACGGGGTCCTGTTCTTTCGATGTGTTCGTCAAGGACGGGATCATCGTGTGGGAGGCCCAAAAGACCGACTATCCCACGCCTCACCCCGATTTCCCCGACTACGAGCCTCGCGGCTGCCCTCGCGGCGTCTCGGCCTCGTGGTACGTCTACAGCCCGTTGCGCGTGAAGTATCCGTATATCCGCGGCAAGCTGCTCGAAATGTGGAAAGCCGCAAAACAGGCCAGCAACAACGATCCCGTAGCCGCTTGGGAGGCCATCCAGTCCGATCCGGCCAAGCGCAAGGCCTACCAGCAGGCGCGGGGGAAGGGCGGTTTTGTCCGCTTCTCGTGGGATGAGGCGTCCGAGATCATCGCTGCCTCGCTCATTTCCACCATCAAAAAACATGGCCCGGACCGTATTTTCGGCTTCACGCCGCTGCCCGCCATGTCCATGACCAGCTTCGCATCCGGGGCGCGGTTCCTGTCCATGCTCGGCGCGAGTATGGTCAGCTTCTACGACTGGTACTGCGACCTGCCCCCGGCCTCCCCGCAGATTTGGGGCGAGCAGACAGACGTGCCCGAGAGCGCGGACTGGTACAACGCGGGCTACATCATCTCGTGGGGTTCCAACCTGCCTCAGACCCGCACGCCGGACGCCCACTTCTATGTCGAGGCCCGGTATCGGGGCACTAAAATTGCCGCGATTTCCCCGGACTACGCCGACTTCACCAAGTTCGCCGACCATTGGCTGCCCGTACGCGCGGGTACGGACGGCGCACTGGCCATGGCGATGGACCATGTCGTCCTGAAAGAATTTTATCTCGATCGTCGCGTGCCGTATTTTGAGGATTACGCCAAGCGCTTCACGGACCTGCCGTTCCTGCTGTTCCTCGATGAAGAGGAACGGGACGGCGAAACCGTGCTTGCGCCGGGCCGCTGCGTACGCGCTTCGGATCTGGGGCTCGGCGGCAACAACCCGGAATGGAAATTTGTGATCCACGACCGTACCCGCAAGGGCCCGGCCGTGCCCAACGGCTCCATCGGGTCCCGTTACGGCGAAGAAGGGACCTGGAACCTTGAGATGCGCGACTGCTACGACCGCGCCGATCTCGATCCGGTCCTCAGTTATGCGGAGCTCGGCGATGAGACGGAATGGAAGCTTGCCGCGTTCCCCGTCTTTTTTGAAGGCCAGCCGTCCCTTCGCAAGGGGGCCGTCCCGGTGCGCCGTCTGGCCGTCACCGGCGCGGACGGCAAACAGCAGGAACGCCTCGTCACCACGGTGTTCGACATCCTCGCGGCAAGCCTCGCCATCGATCGCGGGCACGGCGGGGATGTGGCGTCCGGTTACGAAGACGCTCGGGCCTACGCCACTCCCGCATGGCAGGAGGCTATCACAGGCGTCCCCGCCGAGGATATGATCCGCGTGGCCCGGGAATTCGCGGACAACGCCGAGCGCACGGGCGGGCGTTCCATGATCATCATGGGTGCGGGCGTCAACCACTGGTACAACAACGACGTGACCTACCGGGCCATGATTTCCCTGACCACGCTCTGCGGCTGTCAGGGCGTATCCGGCGGGGGCTGGGCGCACTACGTGGGGCAGGAGAAGGTACGCCCGCTGGCGGGTTGGACCACCGTGACCGTGGGCAGCGACTGGATGGGGCCGCCGCGCCTGCACAACGGAACATCGTTCTATTATTTCGCGCTCGATTCGTGGCGTCACGAGCTTCTCAGCATGGACAAGCTCACGCCGCCAGACCGCAAGGGGAGCCTCCCCGACCATCCGGCGGACTGCAACGCCCTTGCCGCGCGGCTCGGCTGGCTGCCGTTCTACCCGCAGTTCAAGGAAAATTCCCTCGAAACCTGCGAAAAGGCGGCCAAGGCCGGGGCGGCTTCCAATGAGGAGATCGTGGCCCATACCCTCGAACGCCTCAAGTCCGGGGATCTCGAGCTGTCCGTGGACGCGCCAGACGATCCCGCCAACGTGCCCCGCGTCATGGTCTTTTGGCGTGCCAATCCGCTTGGCTCCAACGTCAAGGGGCATGAATACTTCCTCAAGTATCTGCTCGGCACCGAAAGTTCCTTCCTCGGCGAGGAGGCCCGCCAGCCTGAAACCATCCGCACCACGCCCGAGCCGGATTCCCCGGAAGGCGTGGGCGGCGGCAAGCTGGACCTCATGGTGACGTCCGAAATCCGCATGAGCACGACATGCGTCTATTCCGACATCGTGCTCCCGGCGGCGCACTGGTATGAATACCACGACCTGTCCTCGACGGACATGCATCCGTTCATCCATCCCTTCAATCCGGCGACCGACCCCGCGTGGGAAGCCCGGACCAACTGGGATCAGTTCAAGGCCATCGCCCAGAAGTTCTCCGAACTGGCGGGCAAGCATCTCGGCGTCCGCAAGGACATGGTGGCGACGGCGCTCCTGCACGACACCCCCGGCGAGATAGGCCAGCCCTTCGGCGAGGTCCGAGACTGGCGCAGGGGCGACGCGGAACCCGTACCCGGCAAGACGATGTTTAATCTCAAGGTCGTGGAGCGGCCCTATCCCGACATCTACAAGATGTACTCCGCGCTCGGCCCCAACGTCGCCAAGCCCGGCGGCGTGGGCGCGAAGGGGGTGTCGTGGTCGTGCGCGCCGGAATACGAACAGCTTAAGGCGCGTCTCGGCGTGGTTTCCGAGCCGGGCGTCAGCGAAGGTATGCCCCGCATCGACAACGCCAAGGACGCCTGTGAAATCATGCTGGCCCTGTCCCCGGAAAGCAATGGCGATGTGGGGGTGCGCTCGTGGGCCGGGCTGGAAAAGCAGACCGGTTTCAAGCTCAACGATCTTTCCCGCCCGGTGCAGGATCAGCATTTGACCTTTGAGGGCATCACGGCCCGTCCCACAAAGGGTTTCACCAGCCCGAACTGGAGCGGCATTGAAGTCCACGGCCGGACCTACGCGCCCTTCGAATTGAACGTGCAGCGGCTGGTGCCGTTCCACACGCTCACGGGGCGCCAGCACTTCTACATGGATCACGAATGGATGCGCGGACTCGGCGAGTCCCTGCCCGTGTACCGTCCGCCGCTGTCCCTCGCGGCCATAGGCGAGATCTCCGGACCGCGCATTCCGCGAACGGACAAGGATCTGGTGCTCAACTTCCTGTCGCCGCACAGCAAGTGGTCGATCCATTCCTCCTATTCGGACAACCACATCATGCGCGAGTTGTCCCGTGGCGGTGGGGAGATCTGGCTGAACAACGACGATGCGGCCTCTGCGGGCATTGCCGACAACGACTGGCTGGAGTGTTTCAACGCGAACGGCGTGTTCATGGGCCGCGCGGTGGTGAGCCATCGTATCCCGCATGGCAAGACATACATCCATCATGCGCAGGAGCGTACCGTCAACGTGCCGCTTTCGCCGCTTTCCGGAACGCGCGGCGGCACGCACAACAGCCTCACCCGGCCTCTCGTCAAGCCGACCCAGATGATCGGCGGGTACGGGCAGCTTTCCTATTTCTTCAACTACTACGGTCCGACCGGCTGCCAGCGCGACGAGTTCGTCGTCGTGCGGAAGGTGCAGGGGGATGTGAGGTTTTGAAGATTGGGGAGGGGAGAGGGAACCCTTCTGAAGAAGGGCTTCCCTCTCCCCCCAAAACCCCACCCCTCTCCCTCCTAAGACGTTTGTGTTTATCGAATCCCTGTTTGCAGGGAGTGCGGGAACAGTGTTGAAGGAAGAAGGAAAACGGCATCAAGAGTGCTGAGGAAATACGTTTTTCCGAAGACGCGGATCAACAAGCGAACAGTGGCGGGAAAGCTTCGGTGTCCCCTCCCCATCAGTCGAAAGTCTTTGGGGAGGGGGCCGGGGGAGGAGCTTTCTGAAGAAAGGTCTCTCCCCCGGCGCTTTCTCCCCTTAAAAGGATGTGCGTATGAATATCAAGGTGCAAATGGGCATGGTGCTGAACTTGGACAAGTGCCTCGCGTGCCACACGTGCAGCATCCCGTGCAAGAACGCGTGGACCACGGCCCCCGGCACGGAATACATGTGGTTCAACAACGTGGAAACCAAGCCCGGCGTGGGCTATCCCAAAGAATGGGAAAATCAGGACCGTTACAAGGGCGGCTGGGAAATCAGGGACGGCAAGCTCCATCTGCGGGCGGGCGGCAAGACCGACAAGTTGGCAAATATTTTTGCGAACCCGGATCTGCCGGCCCTCGACGACTACTATGAGCCGTGGAAATACGATTATGAACGGCTGACGGACAGCCCGGCTTCGCGGCATCAGCCCGTGGCCCGTCCCTATTCGGCGGTCACGGGAAAGGCGTTCAACCCGCAGTGGGGCAGCAACTGGGAGGACGACCTCGGCGGCGCGCCCGTCACCGGGCTTTCCGACCGCAACTTCGCGGGGCTCGAAGCCAAGGCCTATCTTGATTTCAAGAACGTGTTCATGATGCACCTGCCGCGCCTGTGCGAGCACTGCCTGAATCCCGCGTGCGTGGCGTCCTGTCCGTCCGGGGCCATGTACAAGCGCGACGAAGACGGGATCGTGCTGGTGGACCAGTCCCGTTGCCGCGGGTGGCGCTACTGCGTATCGGGGTGCCCGTACAAGAAGGTGTACTTCAACTGGAAGACGCACCGTTCGGAAAAGTGTCTGTTCTGCTATCCGCGCATCGAAGCGGGCGAGCCGACCCTGTGTGCGCACAGCTGCGTGGGCCGCATCCGGTACGTGGGCGTCATGCTGTACGATGCCGACCTGGTGCGCGAGGCCGCCTCGCACCCCCAGCCGCAGGGCTTGTATCAGTCACAGCTTGAGGTGTTCCTCAATCCCAACGATCCCGCCGTCTGCCGCGAAGCCGAACGCAAGGGCATTTCGTGGCATGTCATGGAAGCGGCCCGGCGTTCTCCTATCCGCAAACTGGTGGTGGATTGGAAATTGGCCCTGCCGCTGCATCCCGAATTCCGGACCTTGCCGATGGTGTGGTACGTGCCGCCGACCAGCCCGCTCGTCTCGGGTGGCGTCGAAGACGCCAAGGGACTTGACCGGATGCGGATCCCCGTCCGCTACCTCGCCAACCTGTTGGCGGCGGGCGATGAGGAGCCGGTGCGCTCTGCGCTTTCCCGTCTGCTCGCCATGCGCCGCCACATGCGGGACGGTCAATTCCAGTCCACGGCTTCCGCGCCGTTCCCGTCCCTGCGCGCGCATCCCGATACGTCGGGAGTATTGGCCGATGCCGGTCTGACGCCGGAACAGGCTGCCGAGATGTATCATCTTCTTGCCATTGCCCGCTATGAGGACCGGTTTGTGGTTCCGACCTCGGGACGTGAAAACCACGATGATGTCTGGGCCATGAAAGGCTCGGAAGGGCTGGCGCAGGGTGAAATGGAGGAAAGGCCATGAACGATTTCGATCGTCAGCTTCTGCTCGCCGTGTCGGGGCTGCTGCATTACCCCGATGACGATTTTTTCGTTCAGGCGCGCTCGTTTGAGGAACTGTGCGATTTGCTGTCCGTGGTCCGGGCGTGCCCGCTGCGGGAGTTCATCCGGTCGGCCCGCTCGAAAGGGCTTTCCAGATTGCGCGAAGAGCACGTCGCCATTTTCGACATGGACAGCAAGTGCAGCCTGTCCCTTGCATGGCACCGCTACGGGGACGATCCCCGGCTTGGGCGCGCGCTGGCGGGCCTGAACGAATTGTACCGCGACGCGGGCTTTGAGCCCGTACAAGGCTTGCTGCCGGATTATCTGCCGCTGGTGCTCGAGTTCTTCGCGGCCGCGCCTGACTGGGCTCGGGTGGTGCTGCTCGACGGGTTCGGCAAGGAACTTATCGGCATTTATGCCGCGCTTGAGGCCCGGCATCCCGACAGTTCCTATGTCTCTCTGTTCCGGCCGATCGTCGCGGTTCTCGGCCTTGTCCCGGATCAACGCCTTCCCGCGAAGCGTTTGGAGCAAGTTTAGGTGGAGAGAGGGTATCGGGGGAAGAGGAGGAAACGTTTTTGAGCGTAGGGCTCGCCCGCGCGGTTTCCCTCTCTCCACCTTTTTTCCCCAACGTTTCTGGCTGATGGGGGAATTGCGGAGGTTCGTTCCGGTTACAGCCGTTCCAATATATTTCGCAATATATTCGGATAGAGAGGAGTTGTAGAGTCTTTCCCATCGGTCGGAAAGCATTCCCTCCGGGCGGGTATGGGCGATGGTCCCATACGCCGGGAGGCATTCTTAAGGAGGTCATATGCACTTTTTCTTTGCGTACTATCCATACATCTGCATAACGTTGTTGCTGGCGGGGCTGGCGTTCCGGTACGTGACGGATCCGGGCGACTGGAACGCGCGTTCCAGCGAGATTTTTGAGAAGACATGGTTGCGCCGGGGATCAATCATTTTCCACTATGCGATCATCTTGTCTTTCTTTGGGCATATTGTGGGCCTGCTCACGCCCGATAGCGTAATGCACGCCCTGCGGATCTCCATGGAAGCCCATACCGTGGTTGCCGTGGGCATGGGTATGATTCTGGCTCCGCTGGTTGTGGTGGGCCTCGGCATCCTGCTGTGGCGGAGAATCACGAACGAGCATGTCTGGGCCACGACCGTTCCTATGGACGTGCTGGTGGTGCTGCTCATTCTGATCAACGGCTGTACCGGGTTTTATCAGGCGTATGTGGCGCATTTTCCGGTATTTGTGACCGTTGGACCGTGGCTGAGGAGCCTTGTCGTCTTCCGGCCTGATGTGGTTCTGATGGAAACGGTGCCGCTGTTCCTGCAAATCCATGTGGTGAGCGCGTTTACGTTGTTCGCGCTGATTCCGTTCAGCAGATTGGTGCACATCTTCAGCGTGCCGGTCACATACGCGCTGCGTCCGTTCCAGATCTATCGGAGGCGGTATGCCGGACTTTAAGAACACTGTCGGCGGGCGTTTTTTGACCATGCTGGAAGCGCAGGCCCCCGCCAACTTCGCAATGGTCATGTCCACGGGCATCGTGTCCGTGGCCCTGCACCTGCTGGATTATCCCATCGGCGCACGTCTGCTGTTTTGGCTCAACGCGGCACTGTGCGTGGGGCTGGCGCTCCTGTACATCATACGGCTGTTCGTGTTTCCGAAACGGTTCGTCCAAGATTTCAGGAGCCACGGCGCGGGGCCGGGCTTCCTGACGGTGGTGGCGGGCATATGCATTCTGGGCAACCAGTTTGTGCTGCTCGGCAAAGATCCGGCTATGGGCGAGGCGCTGTTCTGGATAGGGAGCGTCCTGTGGATCGTGATTTTGTGGGGCGTGTTCTACTTCGTGTTCTCCGACGAACCCAAGCCGCCGCTGGAAAAAGGCATTAACGGCGCGTGGCTGGTCGCCACCGTGAGCACGCAGGCCATTGTGATCCTCGGCTGTATCCTCATCGATCATATGCCGTGGGACAAGGAAATCGCCTTCTTTGCGTTCACGGCGCTGTTTCTGCTTGGATTCATGTTATACTTGTTCGTGATCACGATGATTTTTTACCGGTTTGCGTTCAAGGAGCTGGAACCGGCGCAGCTCAGCCCGACCTACTGGATCAACGCCGGGGCCGTGGCGATTACGACGCTGGCGGGCGCGGAACTGTTGTCGCATCCGGGCGCATCGCCGCTGTTGATGGAGTTTTTCCCGTTCATCAAAGGGCTGACGCTCATGGCGTGGGCCACGGCGACCTTCTGGATCCCGATGCTTTTTCTGCTCGGGTTCTGGCGGCACAGCGTGAAGCAATACCCGGCGGCCTACACCCCGGAATACTGGGGCATGGTGTTCCCATTGGGGATGTACACCGCATGTACGGCCATGCTGGCGAAGTCCCTGAATCTGGAATTCCTGTTGCCGTTGCCGGAAGTCTTCGTGTACGTGGCGCTGGGGGCGTGGACGGTGGTTTTCTGTGGTATGGTCATCACAAGGCTGGTAATGCTCCTGAGGGGGGATTGCCCGACGGCATAGCACCAATGGGGAGGCTGCCGAACGAGGCGGTGGTCCTCCCTTTTCCATAAAAAAGAATGTTAATTAGGAATTTCAACATGTAACATTAATGTTGCACCAAAACATGTGGTGCAGACGGCAAAATGTGTCTTCCCGAGATTACTGTTCCACGAAATTTCATATGTTGAATCACCAAAAAACTCCACCTTCCGATTCATGCCGGAAGGTGGAGTTTTTTGGTTTCTTCAGTCCGACTTCTTTGCCACAAATCGAATCTCGTCTCGATGTTCCGGGAGCCACCTGCACTTATGCAGGCACCACCACGACGTGATGATAAACCGACCATCCGCTTTCGCCTTTCTATCGGGATGAGCACCGGACAAATCACAATCAAGCGAGCAGAGCATCAACGCCTGATTACGTTCACCGTGTGGACAGCGAAACTTTTCCTCTTCCTCTGGCATAGGTAGTGGCATGACCTCTCTCCTTTTTGGGGAAGGAGGATACTGTATGGGATGGAATAGGGCAATCCTTGCTTATTATTTATAGAATAGCCTTTTTCTCTCTTAACTCCGGCGGCGACTGCCTGCCTTCCCTCTCGCTCTCGTAACTGCTCTTGCAGTGTTCCCTCTGCCAGAAGAACAGCCCATCCACCACGCGCCAGGGCCATGCCCTCCTCCTACCCCTCTCTCGCCATATAAACGAGTACTATGTCAAGGGCAGGCGCAAAAAAGCCCCAACCGTGACTTCTAAACCGCCTACTCGGCGGATAACGAAAAAGGGGAAGTTCGAGGCATCGTAGTAAACTTCTAAACCGCCTACTCGGCGGATAACGCCTTCATAATCTCCTTTCCGACCTGCATATACTTCTAAACCGCCTACTCGGCGGATAACAGGCGAAAGTCAAGGCTCATGACGACTATAAACTTCTAAACCGCCTACTCGGCGGATAACCCTTGAGCGGGCATGGACCTTCTTCTGCATCTCTTCTAAACCGCCTACTCGGCGGATAACTGCCGAAGACGACTGGGACGGCTGGCGCGAACCTTCTAAACCGCCTACTCGGCGGATAACGCAATCACCTTGTCTGTGTACACACCATATGACTTCTAAACCGCCTACTCGGCGGATAACGACGTGATTTGGGATGCCCACCAGCTTGCGGACTTCTAAACCGCCTACTCGGCGGATAACCCGCCCGTTGCTGCTGCGGCCTGAGACGGAACCTTCTAAACCGCCTACTCGGCGGATAACTTCATATTGACGGCGTATATCCCGCGATTTCACTTCTAAACCGCCTACTCGGCGGATAACCTGCTTTCCGACGCCGCCGGAAAGATCATTCACTTCTAAACCGCCTACTCGGCGGATAACGAGACTCCTTGAAGGATTGATATTATGGAAAACTTCTAAACCGCCTACTCGGCGGATAACTGCTTCAGGACATGATGGGGGACCCGCATTATCTTCTAAACCGCCTACTCGGCGGATAACCGATATACTAGCTTGGCATCCGTAGGCTGCTGCTTCTAAACCGCCTACTCGGCGGATAACTTGTCCGGCATGGCATTGCCGGGCATCCAGTACTTCTAAACCGCCTACTCGGCGGATAACGTCTACTAGATGCCCCGATTCCGAGCATATCACTTCTAAACCGCCTACTCGGCGGATAACATGAGCTTGACGGTCTTATATCGACTTTGAACCTTCTAAACCGCCTACTCGGCGGATAACACCAAGAGAAGCCACAAGCTTCGCTCGCTCAACTTCTAAACCGCCTACTCGGCGGATAACAGACTGCCAGCCTTTCGGCGGATTTTTTGCGCCTTCTAAACCGCCTACTCGGCGGATAACCGTCAGAATCAGGAACCGCCGCAAGTCTTACACTTCTAAACCGCCTACTCGGCGGATAACGAACCGCCAATAGCCTTGATAATCTGACGAATCTTCTAAACCGCCTACTCGGCGGATAACGTCTGGAAAACCTCTACTTTTCCGGATGTCGACTTCTAAACCGCCTACTCGGCGGATAACAAAACTCACGTTCGACCGCGATAGAGAAAGCACTTCTAAACCGCCTACTCGGCGGATAACTTCTAAGACCATCTTGCTTTCCGACGCCGCCGCTTCTAAACCGCCTACTCGGCGGATAACGAAGTGACCGAAGAAGATCCCGTTGTCTGCGTCTTCTAAACCGCCTACTCGGCGGATAACCTTCACGCAAAAGGCACCAATTGCCGCAACCGCTTCTAAACCGCCTACTCGGCGGATAACCATGAAAAGCAACGCGGGCGTCCCTTTTGTATCTTCTAAACCGCCTACTCGGCGGATAACTTCCGTAGAGTCTCTTTAAACGAAACGCAAAACTTCTAAACCGCCTACTCGGCGGATAACGTTGAGCGCCCAGTCCTACGACGCCTACAACTCTTCTAAACCGCCTACTCGGCGGATAACTATTTCCGCGTGGTCGAGCGCATGACCGAAGCCTTCTAAACCGCCTACTCGGCGGATAACTAGAGTTTTTGAAAACAATATACTTATTTTTCAGCAGATTGTATTTCAAATCCTTCTGAAGGTTTCGTTTTGGTGAGCTAGATGTAACACGTTTATATCATGTGTTTTTTACACACAGGTTTTTCATGAAGTCAAAAAGGAAGTCCAAAACATCTTCCTCTTGGCAGTGCTCGATAAGGCGTTGCCGGAAATCTTTTTGTGTCTCTCCTTCTTTGGCACACTCGAAGGCCAGCGGCATGACATAACCATCCTTGACCACATCCGCGAGGTCAAATACCAGCGCGCCTCTTCGCGTCTTCCCGTGCAGGATGGGCATGGCGAAACTGATCCCAAGACCACAAAGCGCCACAGCGGCATACCCATACGCGATATAGTTGCCATGATCCAGAAAGCCGTTGCAGACATCCGCTTTTGAGGTTGAACGCCGCGCGCCTTCTTCGCGAACGAATGAAAATCCATGTCCTCGCGCCAGATCCGCATACAAACGTTTGGCCCAGCGTGCCTCCGCCAGCAAAAGCTCCTGAACATCTTTGGCCTGTTCCAGATCCGAATGGAAACGCTCCAGTATGGCATCGGACAGTACTATTCCCAGTTTTTGCAGGTAGCTGTTTTCCCGCCAGCACTCCGCCGTCATCTGCGCGCGCCGCCTGAGGAAGCTACGGGCTTTCTCCAGTCGGCGTGCGGGGTCAAACCACATTTCCGCCCATGCCTGCATATATTCCGTCGGGCGGTACTCGCTTTGCGGCGTCATAAAAGCGATGTCGCATACACTGAACAGCGGCGATCCTCCCGTTCCGCAAAAGCCCACCATCACGTTGGATGCCGCCATACGCCGCATAGCGGCATCCGTGATGGAAGTGCCTTTGCCCAGCAACAGGAATGCCGTGTTCCGTTCGGGAATGTTGAACATCTGCTCGAACTCACCCCCGTCCTGCGTCAGATAGACGATACGGTCATCCTGCTGCACTACCCGGGCATGTTCTAGATAAAAGACATTGGCCCGTTTGGAGAGTTGAAGCGGCCGTGGTTCGCTGTGCCTTTTCATGCCCACGGCAACTCCGGCAGGCTAAAGGGGCTGCTGGTCACACAAAACCCATAACCGTTGGGTGTGCATTCCTCCCGTTGCGGTTCTCCTTGTTCACGGTTCACCACCAGTGAGAACCGCTGTCCCGTTCCTGCGCTGCGCAGTATGAAATACGTCATTTTGGCTTTGCGGGCGGTTTCCATGCGTCGTCTTCTCAACAGTCCATGTTCCTCGCCCTCATGACGATCCGATGATAAAGAGGGCACTCTGTATCTGACGAAACGTACCCACTCACCGCAAAAGTCGGCGGGGACAGCCCGTGGATAGGACAACCGGGCGTAATCGCGGAACCACGGCTGTGAAATCACGTTTTCCGCCAGCCAGTCCATGTCTTCACGGGAGGAAGCGAAAACGCGCAACGCCCCCGTCAAGGGGGGAGGCAATACGGCCAGTTGTTCCCTCCCGGGGAAAGCGACGGCAAATGCTCCGGGACGCTGGGTGAATATGCCGTGCAGCAAGCTCAACATTCGGTTCCGCAGCACCGGCCCGCTTGCGCCCGTATCGCCTCCCACGATCAGCGGCAGGGCATCACAATACCATTGGGGCCTCATGATCATTCACTCCCCGAAAAGACGCCGCCACGGATAATGCAGGCCAGCAGGAACAGCCCATCGGGCGTCATGGGGTCCAGCTCGCTCACGCGGAGCATCAACTTGAAGCCGGATGCATCGCCCTTGTTGCGGAAGAATTCCTGTGCATCGAGGCTTGCGCCGTTGGGCTCCACGGGCAGCGGCACACGGCGCTCCTCATAGGCCGGATACCATGTATCGATGGTACGCAGGGCATTGCCGATCTTCTGGTCACGCAAGGCCGCCTGTCCCATGATGCGTACGCTGTGCTGATCCTGTCCGTCCGGCGCGCCTCCTACGCAATACAGGGGGCGGGCAAACCCGCGTGCCTTATTCTCAAGGTAGTTTTGCGAAGGGAAGACTTCAACAGCCCCACCGATTCCCAGATCGACGTGGGCCGTCACCCGTAATTCTGTTGTCGGATCGCCTTTCCAGCCGCGCGCCAGCACTTCGGCCACAGTACGCTCGTCATCGCTTACCTCTTCAAAATGATTGAAGGGAGTCGCCAGCGCGTCGAACATTTTTTTCGTACCGTCGGGCAGGAGCACCTCAACCGTAGCGGAACTTGCCACTGTGCGGTTACGCCACAAAAAACGTCCGTTGGCGATGTTGCGTACATAGCGGCAGGCCAGGTGAACCAGCGCCTCACTCTCCTTGGCCCGGTCGACAAACGCCGCCAGATCGGCCTTGAAGGCGTTCAGGTCATCCATGGAGTCTTTCTGTCCGGGGGCGCAAGCGAACAATGCCTTTTGTATGTCCATGCCGCGCAGGTTGAAACGCACTTGCAGGGCCGACGCATTGGCGTCGAGTTTGGCGCTGTCCGTGGTCTGGATATTGGATACTTCATCTCGCTTGGCGCTGGCGGAAGCCGCTTGTCCTTCTTTGCTGGCTTTGTTGATGTTCTGCGTTCCGCGGATGCCGTGCCTCATCACCCACAGTGGGCTCAGGTTCCCATTGCCCAATTCGTTATAAAAGAGGCCATCCGTCACCAGGAGGCAACGCTGAAACGACAGTACACCCGGAAGCTTATTCAATTTTTTTGCCATGACATTTGTCTCCTTACATATCCTCAGGTTCCGCTTGTTCTTGCCGCAGCACAAATGCGCCCCGTCGGTCATCCAGCCATACGGGACGCCAGAAAGCCTCTTCCGCATCCGCTTCACTCCGCCACTGGCGCAAGGAACGATATTGCACCATGCCCACCAAAGGCTCGGCAAAGGCATGTGTATAGCCGCAGCGCGCTCCGCTGCGGTGCTCGAAAGGTGTGATCGCCGCGTAGCCGAGGCAGGCTGCGGACAGCCATGTGTTGTTTTCTCCCGCTGCAGGCTGCGCTCCCAGCGCTTCTACCAGAAGTTCGGCCTGATTCTTGTCCTGGTTTTCGAGCATGTCCCTTCTGTCCTTGACGACATACCCGTTTCCGATGCGATCGAACGCGGCCTCCAGAGAATCTTCGAGGACGATTTCGCCGTGCCCCGTCACGAGGCCGCCGGAAAGCCGCGCCCGGTGCAGAAACTCACGGGCCTCCATCACGCCCGCCACCTGTTCCAGTTCCCAGATGATGCTCACGCGCAGATGGGCACAGGCCACGGGCTGCAAAGAAAGGGCGTGTGGGTTTTTCGAAGAGTAGTCGCTGCCGTTGGCCGACTTGCCGAACGTGAACGCGGCTGCCCGCCGTTGCTGTGGCGAAAAGACACCATAAAAAGATTGCCCCAGCGCCTCGCGGTTGTGGTGGATCAGAGCTATGCCCGTCACTTTCGCCCCTCCGCCCAGATGAAAGCAGAGCGCTTCTCCGAGGCCGTAGGCAGCGAAGACCGGCGGCCCGCCCATCAGGAAAGATGCGGAAAGCATGTTGGCGGCCTGAACCCGCACGCGGGGAAAGACAAGATAGCTCATCGAAACGCCTCCTCTAAAAGCCCCGCAACCGTCGCGGTTGCCGTCACATCCAGAACCATCACTCGGTTTCCGTTGGCATATGAGGCATGTTCCATGCCGCCGATCACCAGCCACGCCATATCGCCGGGCCATGTACCGTCGCGTAAGGCGGGATCAAGCAAGCCGCGCATCGCAATCGGCCTCAACTCCGGCGAGACCAGCGCCTCGGTTCCTGTTTCAGGATTCTGTTCCTGCGGGAGCATAACGGCATAATCCCGCAGCATTTCCCGTGCCTCGTCAGCCCGCTGCAGGACAGCGGCCGCGATGTTCCCCAGAAGGGCTTCCTCTTCCTCCCGCGCTTTCAAATCGGTTCGCCCGGGCGTGGCGGACTCCCCATTGTCCAATCCATGCCGCCGCCGAAAATCCGCGTAGGCGAGCAGGGCTTGCCGCAGAGGGCCGGGCAGAGAAAAATCGATAGATACTCCTTTGTAATAGAGGGAAAAAGCTGCTCTCAAGTCATCCGCGCTGCGTGGCGCATCCACAAAGAGCGGGCGCTGCATGACCCGTACGAGACCACCAACGTTCTGGGGATTGGAGCCGCCGATACCGAACTGCGCCTGCCGTAGCTTGCGCATCTTCATGCGGGGGGCGTTTCCCGCATCCTCTCCGTTTTCGGGCTTTCCGATGCGCTTTCCTTCCTCTTCACACGCGACATTATGGCGGGGCACCAGCCCGTTGTCCTTTTCGAAGAGCAGTTCGCATATCCCGCCCGCTGTCATGGGCGTCATGGACACATAACCACCTTCAGCGCCTTCTTTGGGAATCAGGATCTGGCGCAAACGGTGATCCACATGCTCAACGCCGACGCTGAAAGCCGAGGAGCACGCCCCGGTCATGGCGTCCTCAATGGCGCGGCGTTCTTCTGACGATGCGGCTTCCGCAAAGGGATTGCCCCGTACCACGGCATTCACCTGTTTGCAGATGCCCGCCACCGCCGCGCCGCCCTTGCCGTAGTCCAGCGAAAGGGACACTCCCCGCGCCATCAGCGTACGGGCCGAGACATAAGGGGCATCCAGAGCATCGTCCGAAGCGAGGCGCACCCCCGCGAGGGCCGCGTTGGAGTTGACCGTTTTCGAGCTGAAATGAACAAGTTCCGCGATTGTGTTGCGATAGGTTTCTGGTGGATAGGCTTTCCACAGTTTTTCATTCTTGGCTTGGCGTTCCTGCTGCCCGCCGTCCGCCTCCATGTTCGCTTCATCCATCCTTTCTCTCCTTGTCATTCCGCCGCCGGACGGCGGACAATGCCGAATCCCTTGTCATATTCCCATCTGTCGGTATCGCTGTATGAAACCAGTTCAGCCGAGAGTGCACGCTCTTCGTCCACCCCGACAGCTTCGCATTGGGCGCGCATGGTTTCGGCATCCAGCCAGAGCCATGCGTTGGGAAGGGCATCGACTTCACGGAAGGAACGCTCATCGCGTTCCACCCACTGGCCACCTGTGCCGCGCCGTTCTCCCTGATACACAAATGCCTCGTAAACATCCCCAAGGCGTTCGACGTCATGTCCCAAACGCCACATTTCCGTCCTTCCCGTACGATTGCGCAACGGAGTCTCGTTGTAAACCCATTCGGAAAGCAGGGCGGCCGGAGAGCGCTCCGCAACGAAAGAGTATTCGTCGGTTTCCGGCCCAAAATGCGGAAACAGCCGTTTTGCAATGGCCTTGTCGTCGCGTCTGGCAAGGCGGCAATCCTCGCCAAGGCGTACGTCCGCCGTTATGACGAGCCGTCCCTCGCGCCACGGCAGGATTTGGGCCAGATCATGGATGGAGTACCTTTCCTTGTCTTTCCCTTCATAGCCGGGCCAACAAAACGCGGGCGCGCGCGGTTCGCCCCTGTCGCTGTTGCGGCAATGCCGCCAGTTGAACTGCGGCACGGCAATGTTGGGAGCATCCCCGCAAGGGCGCAGGCGGTGACGGTTGACCCGGCCGGCGGCCTGCACCAGCGATTGGGCGCTCGACACGTCCAGCACGGCCCAGTCGAAGTCGTGATCCCGTCCCACCTCTTCCACCGGCGTGGCGACCACAATGAAAGGCACATCCGGGCATCCCTCATGTGCGGCTTCATCCAAAAAGGCGCGGATCTCGCGGTCAGCCACGATATGCCTGTCGCCTTCCGCACGTGAAAGCAGAAAATCCAGCCTCTTTTCCTTATGGAACCGGGCGATGCGCCAGTCGTTCGCATGATAGCATGCAACACGCGCCTGCGGCAGTTCCTTCGCCAGATGCCGGGCCACGTCCACGGCTGTTGCGATATTCGCCACGCGCACCAGACCAAAGGAATACGCCACGCCGGAGCGGGCATCCGTCAGGGCGTGGCGGGCGTGCAGTTTTTGAACTCCCGCGGTCACGGCACCCATCCATGTGTTGACGGTTTCTTCAGCCATCGTGAGCAGTTCGGCATGGCGGTACACGGGTAAGGCGGCTATGGCCTCCAACTGTGCGGACACCCGGCTGTCGTACAGTGCAAGCAGGGCCGCAGCCCTTTCCGCTCGGCCTTTTTCCGGCACATGGGGCACGGCTTTTATGAGCGGCGGCAGGGCGTCATCGATGAACGCCAGCACATACAGCGTCTTTGCCTCGGAACGGGGCTTTTCCTCGTCAGTGCAAGCACTCTTGCCATACCGCAATGTGCGCGCCATTTCCGCGCCGGAAGCATAGGCCGCTTCCACGGCCTGCGCCACGGGGCGGGACAGTGTGGCTGAGGAACAGATGACGTTGCGCCCGAAAAACGCGCACCACTGGACAAGGCGCAGTACGGCGACAAGGGATTCGGGTTCATAGGAATCGATTTCGTCGAGGACAAGATCGGCACTCATGAGGCGCAGTAGGGCTTTGACGTGATGCCCTTGCCGATGTGGTTCTCCGGCGGCGATCAGGTAGTCGATGGTGGAAACCAGCAGAGGAGCACCAACGATGCGCCGCTCCTGCGGCTTGGGGAAGAAGGATTCCAGCCATGCGGGCAATGGCCAGTTTCCGCCGGAGGTCAGCGCTTCCGGTTCCGCAGGATTGCCGTCATCGTCTGACCACGGGGCGGCAATGTTTTCTTTCTCTTTGATGTTGGAAGCATTGAACAGTTTCCGCGTCACGTCATCGCCGATAACCGTAGCGAGATCGCTGTCGGAAAGGCCAAGCTGGCATTGCAGGGCCCGCCCCGTTTGTAATGTAAGGCTACGCAGGTTCAAGGCGATGGAAAACCGGGGAGCGACGCTGCGGGAGAGAACGCAGGCAGCGCGCACGTTCATGCGTGTCTTGCCGCTGCCGGTTCCCGCCATGTTGAAAACAAGGGCACCGCTTGTGGGGTACGCCTCCCGCGCTTCGGCCAGCGCATCAGCCGCCGTATTTTGCCATGCGAAACGGCTTTCCGGATCCGCCGGGCGCAAAACGGCCTCCAGCGAGCAGGGTTGTAGGCCCGTCAGGGATGCTTCGGGACGCTCCACAAGGTTCGCCATGCGCCAAACCAGATCCGCCGCTTTTTCCGAAACGCGGGACAAATGCTCGGCGAGGCGTTGATTCAAGCGGCGTCCATCGGGTGCGACATGCGTGTTGGCGAAGGCGGGGGAAGTATCTTTGTTTGGTGGGCACTCCAGCGCCGATACCGTGTGATCCGCAAAGACAAGAGCCGCGCGTGCATACAGGAAAACGGATCTCCAGTATGGAATCCACGCTTCACCCGCCATGCCCACAGCTGCTGCGGAAAGGCGTTTGTCCAGCCGTTGCGCGAGCTCCCCAAAGGAACCTTCAGGTTCGGACCACGGGGTGAAAAGCGCGTCATCAGGCGGGCAGGGCAGGTTTTCCCGTACGAGCCTACCTTCCGGGCAGGGCAGACGAGAGGAGAACAGGCCATGATGTGTGGAAACAAGCGCATCCACACATTCCTGTGCCGAAGCAAGGCCATAGCGCGAGGCGTTGCAAATCTCCCGTTCTCCTATGAACATTTCGAGGCGTTTTGTATACACGTTCGCCCATGCCGTCTTCCAGTCCATACCGGATCGCACTGCCTGCCATAGCTTGAGTGAAATCCATTCATGCCGCACGGCATCGGCCAACTCGGCTTTCCCTCGTAGTTTTTTCTGGAACTTCAGAGAGTATTTACCCAAGTCATGTAGCAAGCCCGCCAAGCGCGCCGCTAACCCGGCATGGCGAACCCACTCGGACACACGCACAGGAGTGGTAATCCGGCGATACCCTGCTGGGAAATGGCCTTCAGGCCCGAAACGTCCCCGTGCGCCCACTATCCAGAGTAACTTCATACGGCGGCGCCCATCGTTCTGGTAGCAGGCCACGGAAGTCTGTCGTGTAGCGCTTCGGGCTAAAGCGGCGCGCACTTCCTGCAACCCTTCGGTCGTCATGGGCGACATCCAGCAACGTTCCCCTGCGCGCAGGGCGTAGCTGTCCAGTATGGCGCGGCTGCGGCGGATGGCCCGTTTCTGACAAGCGGAAATGAAGATGACGTGCATAGAAGAAAAGGTATCGGTTTATACAGATGAGAGCAATATGACACGGGGAACAGCATCTCATCTTTTTTGTAGCTTCCTTTTGGCTTCATAAAAAAGTTGTTCGGAAAAACCTTTTGGAATAAAGTACTTAAAAAGAAGCGATGCGGACGAAGCTATTGGAGGGTGCCAAGATGTAATCCTTTGAAAGATAAAGATATTGTCTCGTATCGCACTCGTTGTCCGCCGTGTAGGCGGTTTAGAAGTTGAGTAGCCTTAGCCTTTTCGGGGTCTGGGAGTTGTCCGCCGTGTAGGCGGTTTAGAAGTGTTTGTCAAGCCCTTCAACTTTTCCTTGGCTGTTGTCCGCCGTGTAGGCGGTTTAGAAGCAATTCGCGTCAGGTGACGTCAACCACCAACGGTTGTCCGCCGTGTAGGCGGTTTAGAAGTACGCGCCGAAGTACGAGGATACCGTGCAGGAGTTGTCCGCCGTGTAGGCGGTTTAGAAGATCCGCGCCCGTTCAGTATTGGGAATGGAGATGTTGTCCGCCGTGTAGGCGGTTTAGAAGACGTCCGGCCCGGCCCGCCCTTCTTCGACCAGGTTGTCCGCCGTGTAGGCGGTTCAGAAGGTCAACGGCGTGGATTCGCTCATTAACTCTAAGTTACCCACCGTGTAGGCAGCTTGGAAGAGCGTAAGTAGGAGCTTATTTTTAGTATACTACTATCTTATAGTTGTAAAAAATAGTTGTGCAGGAGTTTGGTATGGTGAGTGGTGGAATCAGGCCGGGAAGCGGCAGGAAGAAAGGACGTACAAGCGTTGTTCCCGAAGATAACGCCGTCGTAAAAAATGTAAAACGAGTGGGAAGCTCTTGACGCCGTTGCGGAGTGGGAGGGATTGATGCGATCAGCCTTAATACGGCGTGAACTATCGAAGTTGTTCAGTAAGTATTTTGAAAAAATAGTTGAGAAAAGTAGTTGACTAAAAAATACAAGAAGGGGGTAAAAGAAATCAACAGCAAGAGAAATGAACAGCCCGCCAAGGTGCGGCCAACACCAAGACGGGCCTAACCAGAAAACCCGATCAGGAGTAAAAACATCCCGACGTGCGTGGGAAAGAGCATTATATTTATAGGCTGTTTACGGGAGGTGTTTGAAGAAATAGGAGCCATACCGGAGCAAGGTGAGTACGTTATCTGCTTGGAGAAGCCTGATTAACCTGCTGGGTTTCGCTCGTCTCTTCGGAATTGGACATTACTCCAACAAGTATAGCGGCATTGAGCAATATGATGAGGGCAATCATAATTTTCAAGAACCGCGTAATCAGCTTGTTCATTCTTTTTCTGAACTCATTCAACAAGCCAAGAGAAACAAGGAAGAGAACGCTTCCCATAATGGAAAGACTTCCCATATGTTGTGTTATTCCAGCGGGGATGAGGACGAACCCTGTGGTTACCATCAGGAACAATGCGATAGCCTGTCCGATAGGATTTAGAATACTCCCATGTCGTTCGGAAAAAGTGAGCTCTCCTCGTTCAGCCCGAAGATTTGCGGAAAAGACTTGTTTATGAAGTTGTTCCAGCATCGCAGAGTTGACTTTGACGAGGGCTTTTTTTTCGCCTTTAAAAGTAGCAACGATGGTGATTTCCTTATCTTCGCCCCCAACTAGAGCACCTACAAGGGTCCCTGTCCCGCCAAGAAACAGGCCGCCAACCAAAGCCCCACCAAGAGTTCCACTGAGATGCTTTACATTTTCCTCCGTGACAATTTCAAAGTCAGTCACATTGGGATAAATATCGAAGTCACCAGCTAATATTCTAAATCTTTTGCCCATAATGCTCCCCCTCCTTTTTCTTCTCAAAAGTTTCCTTCACGTCTACCCCGAGCGCGTCCGCGATGCGGATTAAAGTGGAAAGGCGGCATTCAAGGATGCCATCGTCGGTTCGGGCTTTGGCAAGGGTCGCGCTTGATAGCCCGGTACTAGAGAGATCTCGAATCTTGATCTTTTTATCTTTCATTATCTTCTTAATATTGCTTATAATCATAGTTTTTTGGGAGTATTGTTTTAGTAACGTGAATTTTTATTGACTCTATTTGTTTACGATGCTAAAACAAAATCAACGAAAGGGCAATACAAAAACAGCCCTCGGAGGTGGTAGCAACACCGCCGAGGGCCTAACCACAAAAACCTACCATGGGAGTTTGTTATGGCTGCACCTAGCATTACCGATCTTCAGTCTCTCGTCAATCGTCTCACTGCCGACAACAATCGCCTTCGTAACCTCGTGAAGCTCTACGAGGCCACGTTCGCCGCCATGAAGCCGGCAAGTACTACGTCTGCTCGGATGACGGCGAAGTCTCTAGCTCTTATGCACGATGTGCAGTTCTCACAGGCGCGTCTCGGCACCCACCCCCTGCGCGACGGAAATTGCTCACGGTTTTATGACGCCGTGATGCGTGAAGTGCAGATTTCTGCCGCAATGGTGGATGCGGCGCGCAACGCGCTCAACAACAACGCCCTTGAACTTCGCCAGATCGCGGAAACGGTGTGGTAGCCATGACCTCGATCACCCGCCTCGAAATCTGGATGTGCGGCTATGTGCTCGGCATCGTGACGATGCTCATCAGGGAAATGGGAATGTAGACGGATGGCCCCCGGAAACGGGGGCTTTTA
>QWCH01001123.1_pt1 | contig 69090 bp, 60 predicted proteins | sample 1972671 | NCBI WGS metagenome assembly QWCH01 (sample SAMN09866713, study PRJNA288562) | Human gut metagenome isolate term3_stool, whole genome shotgun sequencing... | isolation source: gut | host: Homo sapiens | place: USA: California
CGACTTGCTTTAATTCTGTGCCATCTCCGACTTTCCAACCCAAGAATACTTTGTCTGATGTAAATGTAGGACTAGGAAGTTCATATTTACCTTTTTTAGATTTTACAGGATCCATTTTACCTTTTACGCCTTCGTCGCCGGCAACAAAGCTAACTGTATACTCTTTAGCTTTCCAAATAGCCTTAACTTCAACGTCCTTAGTTATAGTAATATTTTCACCTGGATTTTTAAGATTCTTATTGTCGTCTCCTACTTGCCAACCTGAAAATTCTTGGTCGTCATTAGGTGGATTGAATGTATTGGCATCAGGAAGGGTGTAAGTTTCATTTTTCTTTACCTTTGTGATCTTATCTTCTGCTTCTCCACCATCTGCCTTTGTACCATTATTTGGCTTGACTGTTACCTTGAAGACTTCTGTGGCTGTGGCCGTGAAAACTTTGTTTGAGTCTGTGACTTTAAAGTTATCTGTATTCCATACTGGATCTATAAAGTCGTCTTGTTCTTTCACCTTTTTATTTATCGATTCATAAATTGTACTTTGTAGTGTAGGGTGTACATAAGTTTTTAAATCTGTACCTGGTTTTACCTTATACTTTTGATAAGATACAGGACTTTCCTCACCTTCGATGGCGGTCTTGCCGTCAGCATTATCAATCTTAGTACCCTTGCCTAGTTTAAATTCTGCTACTATGGCATCATCTGGTGTGTTTTTATTAAAAACTACCTCTCCACCTGGTGTCTTTTCTTTTGAAAACCATGTTACATGGTCGCTTACGTATAGGGTTTGGTTTTCTACTACAAGTTCAGAACCATCATCAAATTTAACTTTAATTTTTCCTACAAAACCAGTTGTATTATTAGCTGTATCAGTGTTTCTTTTTGGTTTACTTGCATCATCTTGGAAATCATCAAATGTTGCTCCAGCTAAAAAATTATTGACTTCATCTTTTTTTGCATCGTCTTTAGCTTTTACGCCATCTTTCCAATCAAGCTTATCCTTGACCCATTTTTTCATAACAACAGGGTCTAATCCGCCGAGTTCTGTGACTTGGTCGGCTTTTGTTTTGGTTTTTTCTAATGTTAATGTTGCTTCATCTGATTGCAAAGGATTTGACTTATCGTATTCTCCATTGTCTGTAACGTTGGCTTTTACATCAGTGCCGCCTTTTATCAAATTAGTAGGTATTGTAACAACGCCATCAGTACCTACACTTCCAGCTCCAGATGTGATAGACCAAGTTCCATCATCAGCTTTTGTTGCTGTAGTCGTTTTTGTTTTACCATCTTTTCCTGTATAGGACACAGAAATACTGTTCGCATCTGTATCTTTTTCATTTGGAGTGATTGTGATGCTTTTCTTATCTCCACTTAAGGCAACCGCAGGTGCGTCCGGTTTAATATTTTTTACAAGGTCTTTTGCTGGAATTGTTATTACTGCTTTAGCATCATCCTTTAACATGTATGAACCATCATCATTTTTTTTCGGAACAAAATTATAATTACTGTCCCAAGTACCTTTTACATCATTACCGCTAAATATCTTGACGTTGCCGCTGTCATCAATTTGTATAACTGCCGGTATTCCTTCCATACCGGAGGCTGTTCCGTTTGGTAATTTAGATACACCACCTACTGTATATCCTTTTCTTATGGCAGCATCAATTGCTTTTTTGTCTTTAGGTGTTAATTTTCTAGGGTCTTTAACTTTTGTCTTTTCTACTGTTACGGGTTTAACAGTTGTTGTAGAACAAGATACAAATTTATGAGGTTCTTTTACTGAAACACCAACTATTTGGTCGAGAGTTAAACTTTCGAAAGCAGTTAAAGTATGAGAAAAACTTCCATCGCTTTCTAAAGTTACATCTATAGGGTCAGATGAGTCTTTGTCAAACTTACATCCTTTGTCAGTACAAAAGTTACCCGCTTTCTCCTTTTTAACATTAACGATTAATTGTACCTTTATTTTATCAAAAGGTCCCGGTCCGGCTAGTTTTCCCTTAATTACATTGTCTACAACTGTAATGCTGCCAATCTCAGGTGATCTTGAGGTTTCTGTAACTGGTTTTATTGTTAAACCCGGAGCTTGTATTTCTTCTGATACTGAGTTGTCAGTGTAGGTTACTACATAAGAAGCAGTTTTAGTAGTAGCACCGGTGATTGTAAATTCAACAGACTTAATGTCCTTAGCTATAGCTGGATTTGCTTTTTTCAACAAATCTAAAGCTTCAGCTTTTTCATCATCATTGAGTATATTAGCAACGTATTGTTCAAGGTAAAAATCCCCACTCGGCATTGTAAGAGTAACTGAAGATGCCTTAGGTGCTTGTGCAGTTTTAGTTACCTCGGGTGATTTATCTTCACCTATTTGTTGGTAGACAGTAACTGTATCGCCTTCTTCAACTTTAACGCCAGCAGGTAAGTCTACCTTCCATTTTGTTCCCTTAGTAGGTGAATCAGAAAGAGTGGCTTTTACTCTGCCATCTTTACCCTTTAATGTTACATGGACTGTTGCTATTACAATCTCTTTATTAACTTTAGCTTTTGCTAAATTGGCTCCTGAAATAGTTGTGGCATCATATAATACATCGTTAACGGTCGGCGCTTTTACAGCCGCTGTTACTCGATCGCTTGCTATTTCAGGACCTATTTCAAGGCCGCCTTCATTATCTACCTGTGCTGGATTGTCATTTTCTATAATGACAGGGGTTTCTTTTGTTTCAGGATTTTGGTCTTTTGTACCACCAACTTGCTCAGTATTTTCTTCAACTGTTTGAGTTGCTTTTGTTCCTTCGCCTTCTGCAAAAACCATAGGAGTCGCCATTACTAGACCTAGCATGCAAGAAACTAGACCTATGGATAGTTTCCTTGTCGCATAGATTGGTTTTTTCTCTTTATTTTCTGCCTTGGTAGCTAGTAGCTCCTTGGCTGTTTGGTATTTTTTCATCTTAATGTCTAGCCTTTCTTTTTAAGTACATTTCTATACACATTCTCACCATAATTATATGATTTTAAATATCATATGCAAGTTTTTTCCGTATTTTTTAATGGTTTTGTGGGTTTCATTTTTTAGTTATATTGTCTCGTTTGTCTTATTAATTTTGAGTAAAGGCTGAGGTGTGATGCAAAATATATTAAAAATTTATGATGTTGGTCTTGGATTTATGAGTGAGCTGGTTTTATTCGCACCCAGTTTTCTCTTGTGTTATAATAGGAATATGAAAACAGTATTAATCACTGGCTCTTCTAGGGGGATTGGCGCTGCCACTGCTAGGAGACTTGCCAAGTCTTATAAAATCGTTATAAATTACAACAAATCCAAGGACAGGGCTCTCGCACTTTTGGCAGAGCTTAGGAAGATCAATCCTCTTGTGATTGCCGTTAAGGCAGATGTGTCCAAGGAGGATGAAGTTTGTGCTATGTTTGATACTATCGAGAAAAATTTTGGCTCTGTTGATATCCTCATCAACAACGCCGGCATTTCATATTTTTCCCTCATCCAAGACATGCCTTTTGAAAAATGGAAGGAGCTTATGGAGACCAATTTGAATTCGGTTTTCCTAAATTCAAAAAGAGCTATTGCTAAGATGGTCGAAAAAAAATACGGGGTTATTATTAATATTTCATCTATTTGGGGCGATTTTGGTGCGTCTATGGAGGCAGGCTATTCTGCTAGCAAGGGGGCTATTAATGTCTTTACCAAGGCCCTTGCCAAGGAGCTTGCTCCGTCAAATATTAGGGTCAATGCCATAGCACCGGGCATAGTCGATACTGATATGATGAGAAGAGATTTTGATGATGATGAGCTTCGTGATTTAAAAAATGAAGTCGGTCTTAATAGGTTTGCCAGTCCCGATGAGATTGCAAGTCTCATCGAATATTTAATTTCTGACGACGCTTCTTATATTACTGGCGATATTATCCACATAAATGGAGGCTTTAATTAGCCTCCCAGAGTGTAGACAGATGCTCTTATAAATAGATAGCAATTTTGCTAATCCCTAATTTATGGGATTCTTCCTCACTTCGTTCGTCAGAATGACACGAGTGTAGGACTTTGTCGATTGTCTAGGAGGCTTTATTAGCCTCCATTTTTTTGTTTATTTGTGACTTGCCTAGATTTCCTGGAAGTCCTTAAAATTGTACCAATAGATTAATGACTTAGTCACTTTTTTGCCCAGGGCTTCCTCTATGGCTTGTTTGTAGATGGCAAGTTGGGTTTGGTAGGTGTCCTCTCTTTTGATCATGTCGGTCTTAAAGTCGATCAAAATTATTTGGTCTTCTCCCTCAAATATCAAGTCTATCTGGCCATTTACATAGTAGCCGTCATAGGTCATTAGGAAGGATTCTTCGCTTCTTTTTGGGATATTTTCGCCGATTAACCTTGCTATTAGGCTATTAGTATAAAAGCCTAGGAGCTTGTCTATTTCTACTATTTCTTTGATGGTTTTGTCAAAGATTCTTTTCTCTATTAGCCTGTCAATCTCATTTTCCAAAGTCCCTGCTGTGTAGACTTTCATCGGAAGTTTTTGGAAAATTTTGTGGATTAGGCTACCCTTTTCGGTTGGGCTGTAGGCTTTTTTCTCTTCCATAAAACTAGGTTTTTTGAAGGAGATATTGCGACTAAATCCTTCTGCATCAAAGGTTTCGTAGCCATCGCTTTCGGCATTAAAGTCCTTGGCAAGTTCTGTTACGGATTTTTTGAGGCTCTTTCTTATGTCATCCTTGCCAGGGTAGGTAAAGTCTAGCTTGGTTTGGATTTGCTTGAGGATTTTCGGATTTGCTTTTTCATTTAGGAGGTCGTAGAGGCTTTCATCGTGGCTTACAGAAAGGTCTGGGACTTCATCAATATAGTCAAAGCTGATCCTCTTATCAAAAGTCGATTGCTTTTTAACACCCGTAAAAAACTCACTTGTGATATTGTCAAAGGAAAGACTTGCCATTATCCATTCTAGGTGAGAATTTAAGGTCAAGTAGGATTCATTCTTATATGCTTTTTCAAAGGCCGATGAATTTTTGTCAAAATTGCCTGTGATGTAGAGCCTTTCCTCTGCCCTGGTGAGGGCCACATAGAGGATTCTCATTTCTTCTTTCTTGTCATCTTCCCTAGATTTTTCTATGATTAGCTTCCTATTTATACTTGGAATTTTTATCTTGTTTTCATAGTCGGCGACATTGATGCCGATGCCGATTTTTTCATCAAAGATTATCGGGTCTACCTGCTTGTTGAAGCCCTTGTCTGCGCCAGCGAGGATGACTATTTTAAATTCAAGGCCCTTGGACTTGTGGACGGTCATGATTCTGACTAGGTCTTCGCCCTCGGATAGGTCACGAGTTGGAGTGATGGAGTCAGACCTGGTGGATTCTAAGTTAGCAAAAAAGTTTACAAAACCATAGAGGCCATTGTCGTTTACCGAATCATAGTCTGCCATCATGTCAATTACCGAGTCAATATTATTTATCCTGTCTTCTGCCAAGTCCCTCGCCAAGAGAAAGTCATAGAGTCCGGACTTTTCAAAAAGATAATTGGCAAAGTCATAGAGGTTTAAAATTGCAAGTTTGTCTTTTAAGTCCTCGATTAGGGCTTTAAATTTTTTGATTTTTTCATAAAGCTCATCTTCCTTGTCATAGGCATCAAAGGCTTCGTAAAATTTATAGGAAGAGGATGCTAGTTTGATCCTAGCCAAGTCGTCTTCGTCAATATCAAAGATAACAGACCTTAAGACTGAAAGCAAAATGATGTCGTCATTGGGGTTTGTGAGGTATTTCAATAGGTTTATAAAAAATCCTACCTCACTCGCCTGGGTGGAAACCTTGGATATATCATTGAAGTAGGGGATGTCTGCCTTCTTGAAGGCCTCTTCGTACTTGTAGGATTCGGTACCATTTCTTAGGAGAATGGCTATGTCCCTGTACTCGTAACCTTCGGCAAGCAAGTCTTTGATTAGGCTTGCCAGATAGGTTTCTTCTTTGACAGACTTAGCCAAAACCTTGACCCCAACCCTCGCAGAATCCAGGAGGTCCTTTTCTTCCTTGCCATAATTTAGCCTGTGACCACCCTTTTTGTAGTCAATATCTGCCATCTCCTTGGTCATGAGCCTGTCAAAGATGTAGTTGTTAAAGTCTAGAATTAGCCTGTCGGTCCTGAAGTTTTCGTTGAGGTTTATCCTCATTGATTCTTTTGCTTTTTCGTAAAGGTCGAGTTTTTCTATAAATAGGTCTGGCCTTGCCCTCCTAAAACCGTAGATTGATTGCTTGACGTCGCCTACAAAAAATAGGTTTCTGTCAGATTTTAATTTATCGACGATATAGTTTTGGATTTCATTTGAGTCTTGGTACTCGTCAAAGAAAATATACTTGTACTTGGCCCTTAATTTTTCCCTGGCAGTTTGATTATCGAGCAAGGATATAAATTCGTGTTCCAAGTCGTTGAAGTCAAGGTAGTCTTTGGCAGATTTTTTCTTATCAAAGGTCTCTTTAAAGTCCTTGGTGAGTTTGTAAAGCTCCCTAAAAAGCACCTCTTCCTTGGTCCTTATAAAGTCAAGAGCCTTGGCATCTGTATTTACTATTAGCCCCTCAAGCTCCTTAATCTCAGCCTTGTAGGCATCTCTTGCCGAGTTTATTTCATTGACTAGGTCATCATCACCTATTTCGGTTTTGATTTTTTTTGCAAAGGTCGCGTACTTTTTGTTGGCAAGGGCCTTAGAAAAATTGTCCCAGTCATCAATTTGATCTCTGATACCAGCGAGCATTTCAAAGTCCTCTGCAAGCAAATTTACTGCCGAAGCAGGTAGGATTGGATTGAGCCTTGCTCCAAGATTTTCAATCCTCTGTAAGGTCAAATCAAACCTGTGTCTGATAAAGTCTTTGAAGTATCCGAGGTTTTCTCCCCTATCCTTGGCTTCTTCTAGCCACTTTAACCCGTCTATCATGCCGACAATTTTTTGGTAGGTCAAAAGAATTATTTGCTTGGCATTGTAGTCAGACCTTTCGCCCGAAAAATTTTGCAAGAAATATACAAAGTCTGGGTCCATTTTTTCGTATTCCCTGTCAAAAACTTCGTCAATGGCATCAGCCATGTAGATTTTGCCTGTAGAGTCAGGCATGACCTTGAAGTTTGGGCTAAGCTTGTCTAAGTAATAGAAATTTTCCCTTAGCATATCGGAGCAAAAAGAGTGGAGGGTCTTGATTTGGGCGAGTTTGAGAAGTTTAAACTGCCTTTTTATGAAGGCTGGGTCAAAGTCGGTCGCTCTTTTTTCTAGAGCTTCTCTTATCTTATCCTTCATGTCTTGGGCACTCTTGTTAGTGAAGGTGACTATTATCATCTTGTCTATGTCGATTCCTTCCTCAACCATCATTGAAATCACCCTATTAACAAGGACCATGGTCTTGCCCGAACCTGCTGCGGCAGATACTATTATATTTTTATCTCTTTCGTAAATCGCAGTCCTTTGACCGTCAGTTAACCTAAGTTCAGTCATTTTCTGCCTCCAAGTCTTCTATGGTGAGATTTTTATCCATATCCCTAAACCTAAAGCTGTCAATGGTCTTGTCAAACTTGCAAATCCCCTTGTAATCGCAATAGGTGCAGGAGGAATAATTTTTATCCTCTCTGAGGGGGGCGAGGTTGATTTTGCCAGCCTTTATATCCTTGATCAAATCTTTTACCATATTTTTTATAAAGTCGCTAAGCTTGGCAAAGTCTTCCTTGCTTATCTTGTAAGATTTTCTGTTTCTTACAATAGAAGAAGTCTTGCCATTGGATTGCCTATCCATGAGGGTAAGAGCCTTGCCGTCAGTGTCAAGAAGGATGCCATCTAGGGCAAATTTCTTATCAAGACTCGCTGAGATTTTTTCTTCATCAGCAATCGAATCTCCAAAATTTTCTATTTCATCCTTGAGGGAAATATAAAAGGCACCTATTGGTTCTAGGTTTTTCTTATCGTCACTTACAGCAATCATATAAATAATAAGTTGCAAGTCCTTGCCATTTAGGATGGCAGCGAGGTTGAAGGCCTTTGAGCCAGTCTTGTAGTCAATTACCCTCACCAAGTTTCCTGCCATGTCTATCCTGTCTATCCTGCCCCTCAAATAATTTTCCTCATCCACGTAGACCGGGTCAAAAAATCCGCCCTTGTCAAAGGCTTGCTCGAAGTATTCGAGTTTGAAATCGCCTCTTTTTAGCTGGTCGACAATCTGCCTGGTATTTCTCTTGGCAGCCTGGTTGATATTTTTTAGGATGTATTTATTCTTTGGGCTATCCTTCCTAGTGGAATCGAGATTTTCATCAATTCCTTCCTTGAATTTTTCGTCTAAAAGCTTGTCAATTTCTGTAAAATCTACCTCATCTAGGTCCATATCCTTGATAAGTCTTGATAGGTCCTCAAAAGACTTGTGGACAATATTTCCTATATCGAGGGCATCCACATCAAATTCTTTTTCCACATCTGGCCTTAGGCCGTAGGCTATGAAATGTTTATAAGGGCAAGCCGAATAGGTTTCAATTTCTGATACCGAATAGGCGTGCTTTTTGTAGAGGGCCTTCCTAAGCTCATCTGCCAGAGCTAGCTTGTCGTTGGTATAAAATAGGCCTTTTTTAACCTTATCGTAGGTGAGCTTATTCTCGTCCTTCTCTTTATTTTCCCTAAGATATTCCATGAAGGCTGTGGCAATTTGCTTGTCTTTGTCGGTGATTTTTTCCTTGTTGGCAAGCTTATTTAAGACAGCAAGGGTGTATTTTTTGAGGCTTTCTTTCGCAAAAATCGCATCTTCTGCCCTTGGGTCTAGCAAGATATTTTTCTTAAGCTTAGGGAAAATTTTTCTTATATCTCTGATGAGCAAACTTTCGTTTAAGTCCTTGCCTTCCTTGTCAGACAGAGCGTAGGAGAAAATCAATTTATCACTCCTTGAAATAATCTTATATAGGCTTAAAAGCTCTGCCCTGTCGCGATCCTTGGCGTAGAGTTTAAGGTCAATCTTTGCCTTTTCTAATTCTTCCCTCTCATCTGGACTGATGAGGTAGTCCTTGGCCTTTTGGCTTGGAAAATACGCATCATCCATACCGAGTAAAATATTTATTTTTTTGTTTGAAACCCTATCTCTCGCAAAATCTGTGACAATCAAATGGTCCTTAGATGGTGGAATAAGTCCGATTTGTATATCTCTGGTAACTGCTTCAACTATACTTACGACTCTGCTAAGAGGAAGGCTCCTGTCGCCCATCAATAAGACTAGCTGGTCTAAAATTGCCACAAACTCATCCCAAATCTGCTCATTTTCCTTGTAATCATCAAGGGCGGCATTCTCCAAAAGTTTGGCTTGAAAGGCGTTGATGCTTTTTTTGATGTCAGAATCGGCAATCATTTTAAAAATTTTTGTAGCAAGGTCTTTGACTGTCATATTTTTCTTATCAAGGCCCTTGGTTAGGTGCAAAATTTTTGCCCTGACTAAGTTCACATGGTCGTATTCTTCACGCTTTTTTGCGATTTTTTCATCTTTTTTGGGGTCATTTACCAAATTTTTTTCGTAAAAATCTTCGTCCATGGCAAAGTACTTGTCATTTTCAAACATAGCCCCCTTGATTTTCCTATAGGTCAAGAAATTTATTAGGGCGTTGGCATCCTTATCCGAAATCCCGATTAGCTTTGAATTTAGAATATAAAACAGATCTTCTTGCCTAAAATTATTCACCTTTAGCCTTAAAAGAGCCAAAAAAGTTTTGATGATATGGTTATCTGCCATCTTCCTCCTCTTGTCGAGAAAAATTGGAATTTCATATCTTGAGAAAGTTTTTATCAGCTCATTTTCGTACTGGTCAGGATCTGTAAGATAAACTGCCATGTCCTTATAGCGGATATCTGGATTAGTTTTTATAATTTTATTTATCAAAAGAGCCATGTTAGTGACTTCTGATTTTGTTGAAATCGACTCATATATTTTGATATTCTCTGGATTTTTTTCAAAAGGCACCGGCCTATAAGTTTCAAAATTTTTCCTTAGGTGGTCAAGGTCATCTGCCTTAGGATTTGATTGTAGTTTTATGACTTCACTTGCAAAATCTTGCCTAAATAAGTCAAAAGTCCTAGCCGAGCTGTCGAAAATTTCCGGTCTAACTAGGGGATTTGAGATAAATTTAGGGTCGATATTTAGGGAAATATTTAGGTCAAGGCCCTTATTGTAGAGGGCAGAAATTAGGTCAAGCTTTCTTTCCTCAAAGAAATCAAACTTGTCAATAAAAATTTCGTAGCCATCAAGAAGGTCAGTTTTTTCGAGATTTGCTGCCACAAAACTTAGGATGTCTTCCTTGTCAAAATATTTTCCCTCTAGCTCCTTTTGGTAGGTGTCGAGGATTAATTTTATTTCCTCAAATTTTATTTTTGAAATCTCGGATATGTCGCTATTAAAAATACTTGCAAAAAATCCTTCATCAAAGTTATTATCTTTAAAATTTGAAATCAAGCCAACAATCGAATTAATAAAGTCAATGTTTTGGTAGGAGTTTTCAAATAATTTCAAATCGTCTTTGAGGTCTTGGAGGATATTGGTTAGGAGTAAAACCTTGCCTTCCTTGTTCAAAAATTCGAGTTTACCCTCGGTAAAGTTATCCATAAAAAAGCTCGCAAAGGATGAAAAGGATAGGACTTTGGCATCCATTACTGCCTTGTATTTTACAGCCTTTAGGAAGTTTATATCAGTCTCCAAGGTGTACTGTTCAGGTACAATTAGGATGGATTTTTTCCCCTTATCAAGCCTCTCTTCGATTTTTTTGTAAAGGTAGGAGCTAGCATTTTCCGCCACCTCTGATATTATTAATCTAATCATCTACAATCTCCAAACTTGAACCCTGGCTTGGGTCATAAGTTATTAAAATTTTCGCTTCTATCGCATCTTTAAGCTCATCCACATGGGAAATCAAACCGACAAACCTATTTTCCTTGGAAAGTTTTTCGATAGTTTCAATGGCGTTTGCCAAAAACTCTTTGGAAAGAGTCCCGAAACCTTCGTCAATAAAGAGAGTATCAATCCTAATCCCACCGTTTTCTGCACCGATTTCATCAGAAAGGCCCAGAGCTAAAGACAGGCTTGCTAGGAAATTTTCCCCACCAGATAGGGTTGAAGCCGGTCTTTTCTTGCCGGTGTTGGAATCGAGTATATCAATATCAAGACCCATCTTGGATCTTGCGTCTACTGCTTCTGTCTTTCTCACCATAGAAAATTGCCCATCTGTCATCTGGTTGAACCTGAGGTTGGCAAAATTTAGGACCCTATCAAAATAAACAGAGAGGATAAAGGTCTCAAAATCAAGCCTTTCAAGACCTTTGACCCCACCTGTTTGCCCGTTGGCGAGATCTGATAGGTTTGAAACAATTTGAGCAGTTTTTGATAGGCTCAAATAGGAGGCATGGATTTTTTTAATTTTTACCCCGTCTTTTTTGATCGAATTGAGTATGGTTGAAAGCTTGATTTTATCATCATCAAGGACTTTTATTTCCCTGGTAACTTCCTTTAGGTCATCTTCAAACTTAAAAAGGTCTTCTGGAGCCTTGTCCTTGAAGAACGAGAAATTTTCCTTGGTGGTTTTCTCCCTCGCAAGGTCGGTGAAATAAGTTTCTACCAAGTCTTTTTGGGCCTTTAATTCGCCTTCCCTTGATAAGTACGCCATGTAGGCTTCTAAATTTTCAAATTTCTCTTTAAGTTTATCTTCAAAATCCTTTTGGTAAGTTTTTAAGTCCTCATTAGCCTTTGCAATATTTTCAATAAGGGCAGCTAGGCTCGCCTTTTGCTTTGATATCGCTAAAACCAAGTCTTGGTGGGCTTTTTCTTTATCCTTGATAAAGGTAGTGGTGGATGAAATCTCTTCTTCTAAGCTCTTTTTTTCACAAAGTAGCTTTGCCATATCAAGACCTGCCATGGTCTTTTCCCCTGACAAATATTTGATCTTAAGGTCTGCTAAATTTTTAAGCTTGGCTGATATTTCCTCGCAGGCTTTCTCCTTTTTTTCTCTCGCTTTTTTAAGGTCCACGCCCTTTTTGCCGATTTCATTCGCCTTTTCTGTCAAAGTCTTAATCTTCTCCTTGGTTTTTCCTCCCAAGTCCTGATAAGATTTTAATAGGTCCTTATTGTCGGCAATTATTTTTTCAATTTCACTTAGCTTATAGGCTGTGCCAAGGTCTTTGAGGTTTCGCTCGTAAATGGCCTTGGTTTTTTCTAAATCAATCCTTAAATCAGCCAATTCTTGACTAATTTTTTCCAAATCGAGGTCGGAAACTGCAAGCTTTTCCCTCTCACCCTGGTGGGCCTTGCCACAAACCGGGCAAAGTCCCTCGGCATTTAACCTGTCAATGAGCTTATTTATCTCCAAATTTTCTCGGTCTTCATCTGCCTTATTTTTTAGATTTTCGGTCTTTTCGAGGTCTTTAGCAAGACTTGCTAGCTTTTCCTCATAGGTCTTATTTTCCTTGATTTTTTGATAGTCTTTGGCCAAATTTTCAAGCCTAGTTTTGATTTCAGAAATCTTCTCCTTGTTGGCAAAGTCCTCTTCCTTGGCCCTTGCCAAATCTTTGCTTATTATATCATAAAGATTTCTAAGCTCATCTAGGTTTTTCTCATCATTTTTTATCTCGGTTTGAAGCCTTTCCAAATCCTTATCCAAGTCCTTGATGGCTTCGTAAGATTTTTTCACTCTAAGAAATTCTTCTAAATCAGCAATTTCTTTGACTTTTTTTGAATGAGAAATTTTTGCCTGGTCAAGTTTTTCTTTTAAGGCCGGAAGCTTTTCTATTTCCTTTTGAAGATCGTTTAGGGCTTTATTTTTTGCACCCAAATTTTTCTCAACTTCTCCCTTACTTTCCTCAAAATCCTTAAGGTCAACCTTAGTTTTTACAAGCCTATCCTCGTAAATTTTTATGGAAAGAGCGTAGGTAAGCAAGTCCAAATCCCTTTTAAGATCGGTATTTTTATCAAAATCTACCAACAAGACCTGGTAAGCTGCCTCTGCCTTCTTGTATTTTTCGATATTTTCATTGAGGGTCTTTGCCTTTTCCAAATCGCTTATAAGATTTTTTTCATTTTTCTTAAGCTTATCCAAGGATTTTAGAATTTCTTTCAAAAAACCTTCCTGGTCAGCCTCAGTTTGGGCAATTATTTGAAAAATATTTTCAAAATCACGTCTTAAAATGAGGTCTTCGCTGATTTTTCCTTGCAAAAGCTCATTATCACTTAGGACATTAGCTAGGTCCTTATCAACCTGAGCAAGCATTTTTTTGTTTTCATTGGCCCTCTTTTTAAGCTCATCCTGGATGGCTCTTAGGGCATCAGTCTTGAAAATATCTGACAAAAGTGCTGCTTTTTCATCCGATTTTGAAATCAAAAATTTTTGAAATTGACCCTGGGCGAGGAGCATAACCTTGGAAAATTGGTTCTTATCAAGACCTACCAGATCTTTGATCCTTTCGTCAACTTCTTTTATCTTATCAGCTATGAGGGTTTTTTCTCCTGTAATATCGTAAAGCTCAACCCTATGGCCAATATTTTTTGGATTTTTAAGCTCTACTGCCCTCTGACTTGGGATTCTTACAATTTTATAAACCCTGTCAGCAAGAGAAAATTCCAAGTCTACATAGGTGAAATCGTCATCTTCTGAAAGGTAGTCGCTCCTTAAATCTTCCATGGCAATTTCCCTTGGCACTTCCCCGTAAAGGACAAAGGAAATGGCGTCAAAAATCGTAGTCTTGCCTGATCCAGTCGGACCCGATATCAAAAATATTTTTTTGTCGAAAAGTCTGGTAAAGTCGATTGTGACCTCGTCCTTGTAGGTCAAAAATCCCCTTAATTTTACCTTCCTAACCTTCATTGATTACCCCTATCACGTCTTCTAAAACGGTTTTTTCATCGTCTGTCATATCTCTTTTATCCTTGTAGGCGATAAAGTCTTCAAAAAGTTCCAAGGTCGATTTGTTTTCCACGTCTATATCTATTTCCTTATCATCCATAGCAAAAACCGATCTTGATGCGTAATTTATAAGGACTGCGTTTGGAAATTTTTTCTTAAATTTCGCCATGGCATTTTCGATTGTAGCCCCATCTTCGAGGATAAATTTGATATAAGAATCACTTGCCGGCTCTCCTATCAAATCGTCAAAAAATCCTGTCCTCACTTCAAAATTTCTCAAAAGTTTGATAGGAATTTTCTCTATCTCGACACTTTCAGATCCCAAATCGACAATAGTCACCGATTTATTATTATCTTTTTTATCGAAAGAGTAAGGCATAAAGGTGCCCGAATACCTTATTTTTGGATCTAAAACGTAGTGGGCAGAATGAAGGTGGCCCAAGGCGACATAGTCAAAGCCCATAAAAAGTCCTGCATCCATACAGTCTGAACCCCCGATTGTCAGTGGTTTTTGGCCCTCATTGTAATCTTTTTCTAAGCTCTGGTTAAATTCTGTCGCATAGCAGTGGGTGATTAAAATATTCCTGTCCTCATATTTATAATCCTTAAGAGCCTCTCGGTATAAATCGGTAAAATCAGCGAGATCTTCTCCAAAAATCACCCTAGCCTTGGCAAGAGACATAAAGGGCAAGAGGAAAAAGTGGATTGGCCCGTTTTCGTCTTCTAAGGTCACGACTTCTTTTGTGTATTCTCCTGCCAGATAATATTTATTGGTCTTATAAAACCTCTTATTCACATCCAAACGCTTGGCAGAATCGTGGTTGCCGGAAATAGCTAGAACTGGAATTTTTATGTCAAAAATAATTTTTTCTATGAAATAATTATATAAATCAAGGGCATCAGCCGATGCAACAGCTGTGTCAAAAATATCGCCAGCAATCATTACAGCGTCGATTTTTCTCTCCTCGATGATGTCTAAAATCTGATCTAAAACATATTTTTGATCTTCAAGAAAGGAAAAATTACCCAAAGATTTGCCTATATGAAGGTCCGATAAGTGGAGGAGTTTCATTTTTCATCTCCCTTTCTCACAAAGGTTAGGGTATCTTTTGTCGAATTGTATGGGTCATAGACATAACCATTGACATCAAGCCCTTTAATTTCCTCAACATCCTCGATTTTTCCTGAAATTATTTCCCTAAGCATGGCACCCCTCGCCTGTTTTGTGTAGGAAACAACAGATTTCAATTTCCCATCACGATTTTCCTTAAAATCCACAGTCAAAAACTTATCAGTTTCCTTCAAAAATGGCATTAAGGTCTTGGTATATTCCTTGCTCGCAAGGTTTAAAACCAAATCTCCGTCCTCAAAAAGTTTTTTATACAAATCATCGCCCCAAAATTCGTAGAGGTCATACATGGTGTTGTCAAAATATAGCCTATAATCTCTAATCCCTGTCATTGGCTTTAATAGACCATAAAATGCATCAAGAATGTAGACATGGTCATTTAGATAGTCTATATCATCGAAATCTTCCATGGAAAATTGCTTAAAAACCAAACCATCAAAGGAAAAAAGTGCTGGATTTGTGAGGTCGTTAAAGTCAAAATCCTGAAAATCGTAGTAAGCCTTTTCAGTGAGTTTATCATTAGTCCTATTAAGATTTCCCATTTCATTCATGGAAAGTTTCCTAACTTTATCAAGCAAAATCCTAGTCTTTTCAGGAAACAAAAGCTCTTCAGTCTTTATATTATCAAAATGTTTAAAACCCTTAGCCGGTGAAATAATAATCTTCATAAAAATCCTTTCTTTATATATAATATTATATCATAAAAAGAACTGACCTGGTCTGGTCAGTTCTTTTTATAGCCCCCAAAAAGCTCAATCCAATATTTGATACTTTGAGGTAAATAGTTTTGAAAGTCTTCATTACTTAGATAATTAAATAATTCTTTAGGATCAACTTTTTTTATATTTTCATACTTTTCATCGTAATTATCAATACTGCCGAATGTGGATAGTAGATAAACATCGCCTGTTAAATGTAAATATTCTTCTGCATTTATATTTCCATTCTTAACCTGGATAAAAATATTTTTCCCAGTCTTAGGGTCAAGAAAAACACACTCATAAAGTTCGGTTGATTTTTTGTTTGTTGAAGGAATAACAACATAACCATATTCTTTATTTAAGTACATACAAAGGAGGTCTTCGCAATCACTTGTGGAAATTGACTTATAAAAATTCTCCTGATTAAAAGTTAATTCAGTATTCATGTAATAATTTGTACCAGCTATTTTATCATATATATATTTAGAAAATTCCTTAACCCCTTCTTCGTTTATCCTACAAAAAGTAAGCCTTGAAATAAGGGCAGTTGTCACAGCTCCCGGCACAACACTCTCATCACCGATAGGTATCCAATCAATATTTCTTATCTGAATACAAGCATCCTTTTTTAGAGTTTCTTCTGAAGGATAATAACCAACAATAGATTCAGAACTAAACCTTCCTAGGTAATAAATTCCCTCATGCCTCATCCAAATTAAGTCGCCTTCTTCTATCTCCCTGGTAAATCTTGTGATGTTTGCATTTACACCATTTTTATAAATTTTATATTCATAACAAAATTTATCATAATCATCAATAGTTTTTATATCGTTTCTTTCTTTGCAGACCCTAGCCATGTCTTCTTCTTTTATAGTTCCCCTAAGGTGAGAGTCCTTTAAACTCCAACCTATAGCCATAATGTGCTCATTAAGCATATAACCAGAAATTTTTTTCTCATCATCTGAATCTGTATTTGCGTGTAATCTCCAAACTGTAGTCATAATCTCTCCTTAAATCCCATATAAATTTTCTTTCACACTTTCAATAACCGACTCTCTTAGGCTAACTGGCTCTAGAACTTCCACATAAGGAAGAAATTGCAGAGCCCAGTATTCTATGCCCTTTTCGGGTGCCATAAATTCTCCTAGGTAATAGTTACCGTCTTCCCTAATTTTTATATCCGTTCCAAATTGATCTATGACATAGGTTAAAATATCCTTGTCAAAACGAATTTTAATGAATGACGGCTTACCAAAAAAGGCGTGGCTGGCTTTTTCTATTAGCCTATTTAATTCATCTTCCCTAAAGGAATCCCTATTTTCGTCTAAAATTTTTATATCCTTTATAAAATCAATCCTAAAGGACAAAATATTTGTAAAACCTGGCGTCGTTCCCAAAAGATAGTATTTTTTATTGTCAGCTAGGATCCTATAGGCATTTAATTTGTAAGGTCTTTTCCTTTTTGGCACAAGTTTCTTATCTGGCCCATAGGTCAGATAAGTAAATTCAATTTGGCGATTTTCCTCAATTGCCTCGTTTATAATTTCTATATTTAGGAAAACTTCCTTGTTTGAAGTTCTTTTCGTCCTATAAAAATCTGTCTGGCTGATGTATTTATCAACTGACCTTTGGTATTTAGACTGACTTTTGCCTATTTTCCTTAAAAGCTCTGTACACTGGTCCCTGTCAATGTAGGCAAGGGAAAAAATGGCATCCATCAAAAGATATGTCTCGCTTTTTTCAAAATCCCTATCTATTAAATAATAGCCTAGTCCATTGTCCGTAAAGGTTGAAATATCAATCCCAAAGTCAATTAGATCATTAATTGCGCTTGTAACAGTCCTCCTATCTAGATTTACACCATAATATAAAGAGAGTTTTTTCCTTATATCTGCCATTGATAAAATATGGTCAGGGTCGCTTTCTTCTTGCAGAATTTCTAGGATATATAAAATATTTAATCTCGAACTTGCCATAGGTCCTCCTGGAAATATTATATCATATTAAAGCATTAATTTTATAATCTAAATAAGAATAAAGGGTGACTTTTACTAGGCTTGTCTTATCCCAAGTATGTATGATTTTTTTAAGGTAGTCATCTATTTCTGGATTTATTTCTGGAAGATTGCTAGCCTCGGAAAAACTTATGTCACAGGCAAGCTTTGCAGCTCTTTCCCTATCAAGCCCATGGTCTAAATAATAAGCAAAAATTTCTTCCCTATTTGATGGATAATTTCTATTGGCAAAGTCTATAAACAAGGAATATGCCCTGGTATAGGTCAATGTGAGCCCAAAAAGATAAAGGAAATCTCCATAGGTTTTTATATTTTCCTTATAAGCAAAATTTTCTAAAGATTCAGTCGCCTTTCTAGGATAAACATTTTTCAACTTAATTTTTTCATTAAGATAATATCCGAGTAAATATTTTTTTAAATCTTCTATATCTAACATTTCATAGATATTTTTTTCATAATATAAGCTGGCTAAGCTTTTCTTATAGGTTAGATGAGTAAAATTAAGGCCATATTTTTCCATACCTTTATAAATACACCAAAGATACCCAGGTCCAAAGTCATAAAATTCCAATATCCACAATCTTACTTTATCCTCAATTTTTTTATCAATCTTAACTTCAAAATAAATCTTATTTTCAAAAGTATAGGAAGGATTGATATTGAAGCCATCTCGGCAAAATCCCTCCTTTTTTTCTAAATCAACCCCATATTCCACATCTTCTACAAAAATAAGCTCCTTGGTCTTTTCATTATAATAATGGGCAGGAAGTGGATTTATAAGGCTAAGACCTAAAAGATAAAAACTAAAAAATGGCAAATTTTCGATAAGGATATTTTGGTCGAGATTTTCCTTTAAGAACAAGAGAAAGTCAATTTCATCTTCCGAAGATTTTCCTCTTATTACTTCCATTTCCTTTTTTATCCTATCTTCTATAAAAGGATTTTCTCCGTATTTGACTCTACTTATACGCAAAATCTTTTCTTCCAGATTCATACCATCACCTCTTATGATTATTATAACAAAGGTCATGTACAAAAAATTGTACAGGTGAAATTTTCCATAAAAAAGTGACCCCCTAATTCCTCATTGAAATAAGTATTTTGTAAAATAGTTTGGTAAATCTTTAGATTGTAAGAAAAAAACTATGAGTTTAAACACTCATAGTCTTACCTCTGATTTATATAATTTGCCGACTAGCATAAAACCATATCAAATACTTCTTCACTCAATTGATGAAGGTATCCGTTTTCATAAAGAAGATTTAATGAATCCATTTTTAGTTGTACTTATCATCTCTTCCAATAAAAATTTTAAGGTCACCAATAAATATCCAACAGTTAGAGAACCTAAAGATTGAATTCATTAATAAAATTTTTATCGTCTATTTATTTACTTCTTTTCTTCTTTCTAAATAAAATATAATAAAAATACTTATAATTTCAATAAATGTTACTACTATACTGCCCTCTGGTCCATAAATTTCATCGTACAAGTTATAATTTAAAATTTTAAAATTAAGTAAGCTATCAAATCCACTAAAGCCACTTACGTTTAATCCATAAATCATTGCCATGGAAAAGTTCCAGCCTGCATGAACTCCAGAGGTCAACATGATATTTTCTTTATAAAATAGTAATTTTGCAAAAAATATGCCCACTAGGATTGTGTTAAGGGTTGATAAAATTGTAACTCCTTCATTACCCAGGTGCAAAAGTCCAAAAAATATCGAAGGTAGTAGGATTGCAACGTTTCTTCCAAATTTATCAGATAAGACCCTAGTTAAGATACCTCTTACCAAGACTTCTTCTGATGTTGATTGGATAAAAAATCCTATAAAGTAGGCAAGAAATATCGAATTAAAATTACCAAAGCTACTTCCACTGTATCCTAAAACTCCCCTCCACATATCTAATAATACATAAATTGAGATTTGCAGTAAGCCTAGGAAGAGTCCAATGCAAATGGTCTTGGCAAGGTCTTCTTTTTTAAAAAAGATGTAATCAATTTTCTTTTTTAAAATAAATTTCACAAAAAATATGCCTGCTAATAATTGACCCGTAGTTCCCATTAACATCACTAGGTTTGCATTTTTATAGTCGCTATTAAAGTGGGTTTTTCCATAAAAAATTAGTGATAGGGCAAGCATAATCCCGCCAGTGAAAACGGCGATTGCCAGCAACAATACAAAAATCCTTAAAATGATTTTTAAAAAATTCTTTATTTTATTTTTATTTTCCATAATCTGCTCTCCTGTCTTCTAATGATATTTTACATAATTTATCATAGGAAAATCCTATATTGCACCTCTTAGGTCATTTCACTTTGAATAATTTTTCTGTAATATTATACCATGCTTTACAACTTAATATTTAAACATTTCTAAAGTTAAACTTGGATCAGTTTTTACTAAATAAATTTAGGAAAATGTACTGAAAAATTTTGAAATTCATACTGTATTGAGGCTATTTTCCTTTGATACAAAACCATATATAAACTAATATATAGAAAATTTATTTAGACTATAATTTAAGTGAACATACACCCATCCAAGCAAAAAGACCTCCTATTGGGAGGTCATTTTTTTAATTTTTCCTCTTATTTTTTTACCTATAGCCACTACTAGCAAGGTTCCTATGGCTATCATTACTATGGAGCCTCCTGGTTTTAGCCCGTAGTAGAAGGATAGGGTGATGCCTATTAGCATAAAAATTACCGAAAATATTAGGGAGATTAGGTAGGTTTTTTTGTAGGAATCGCTCATTAAAAGGGCTGTGGCTACTGGGATTACCATTAAAGATGTAATCATCAGTGCCCCTACGATTTTGGCTGAGATGGCGATTGTGATGGCTGTTAGGAAGGTAAATACTCCGTTTACCATCCCTACTTTCACTCCTGCCAGCCTTGCCATTATCGGATTTATGGATATAAACAAGAGAGCGTTGTAAAAGTAAAGCGACATGGTGACGACTAGGGCAAAAATTATCCCTACCAGGATGACGTCCTCTCTTGAAACTGTTGTGATTGACCCAAAGAGGTAGGATTCAAAGCTCTTGCCTCCTGGGGAAAAGTCCGAAAGAATTGCCGCAAGTCCAATGCCAAAACTCATGATGATGGCTGTCGCCATATCGCCGAAGTCCTTAAATCTTTTCCTGATTATGTCTATAGCAAAGGCGCCTAAAACACAAAATACCAAGGATGTCCACATGGGATTTATGGCGAAAATCAGTCCCATGGCTATGCCTGCTAGTGAAGAGTGGGATAGGGCGTCGCCTATCATGGATGTCTTCCTATTTATCATTACAAGGCCAATCATGGGGATGATGACTGCAAGCATTACGCCAACAGCTAGGGCTCTTTGCATAAAATCATAACTTAGCATATAAGGCCGTCCTTTAGTTTAAATACCTTGTCTACATAATCGCCAAGGATGTCCATTTCATGGGTTATCATTAGGATCGATATTTTGTGGTGGCGGTTTAGGTGGACTAAAAGATTAAGGAAGTCTTCCTTAGATTTTTGGTCGATGCCGACTGTTGGTTCGTCTAAAATCAATATATCGGGATTATTTACCATGGCCCTTGCGATCATAACTCTCTGGGCTTGACCACCGGATAAGTTGTTGACTGGCCTATCTATAAGGTCTTTTATTTTTAGGGTGGAAAAAGTGTTTTCTATTTTCAATTTGGATTTTTTTGTAATAGTATTAAAAATTGAAAATTCCTTATAGAGGTTTAGGCCAACATATTCCCTGGCTGATACCGGAAAGGCAACCTTTATGGCTTCATTTACTTGGGGCACATAGCCAACCTTGTCAAAATTTTTAAACTCTTCCATATCTATGCCAAAAAGTTTTATGCTTCCGGAATCTTTTTTTAACTCGCCTAGAATTAGCTTGATAAGGGTGGACTTGCCCGATCCATTTTCGCCGGATATCACCGCAAAGTCTCCCTCATCAAGGTCTAAGTTTATACCTTTTAATATTAAATTTTCATTATAGCCAAACTTTAGGTTTTTTATCTCAATTTGCTTCATACATATATTATGCTAGAGACTTATATATATTTTCAAGGTTTTCCTTAATTATTTCTTGGATTGTTACTTCCTTGTCGATTTCTTCTTGGGTTGCAAATTCCATTGTTGATAGTGGGGCAACTTCTGCACCTATCTCATCAGCGATAGTCTTTGCAGCCTTGTCTGAACCACCTTTTTCAAAGAAAACTGTCTTAATCTTGTCAGCCTTAGCTAAATCTGTTACTTCCTTCATTACCTTGGCATCTGGGTCTGCTGTCGATGTAAGACTTGCTAGAGGAATTTGTTCAAGACCAAAATCTCTTGCTACATAGCCAAAGGCCTCATGAGGAACTATGAATTTTTTGTTAGTAACTTTTTCAAATTTTTCCTTGTAGTCTTTGATAATTTCATCAAATTCTTTTGCGATTTTTTCGTAATTTTTTTCGTAATAATCCTTATTAGCTGGGTCGATTTCTGCTAATTTGTCAGCTATTACCTTAGCTTGAGCCTTGGCATTTATTGGTGATAACCAAGTGTGTGGGTCAAACTCACCATGGTGGTGGTGATGGTGTTCTTCTTCGCCATCTTCGTGGTCGTGATCATCGTGGTCTTTATCTTCATGGTCATGGTCTTTATCTTCATGATCGTGGTCATGGTCTGCGTCCTCGTGGTCTTTATCCTCATGGTCATGGTCGTGATCTGCGTCTTCGTGGTCAGCCTTGATTAAATCTAGGCCAGCACTTGTATCTACCATTTCTATTCCAACACTACCTTCAACAGCATCCTTCCATTCTTCCATGCCAGCGCCATTCATAAAAATTAATTTAGAGTCGCTAAGCTCTGCAATTTCCTTAGCAGATGGTTCGAAATCGTGGCTTTCTGTTGTAAGGGAATTAAAGGCCTTTACATCAAACTTATCGCCAGCAATTTGCTTGGTTAGGTTGTAAATTGGATAAAAAGAAGCGTAAATCACCTTTGATTCTGCTTGTTTTTCTGTCTTTTCTTCTTGTTTTGTTTCTGTTTTTGGGCTTTCTTTTGCTTGGTTGCCACAGCCTGTTACAGCTAGGGCAAGGGCTAAAGCCATAAATATATTTTTCTTTTTCATAAACCCTCCTTTTGCAAATCATTTGCAGTAGTATTATATAGGTATTTTCATTTCTGTCAAATAAAGTATAATAAATTTAAGGAGGGAAAAATGCAATTAAACGACCTTTTAAAAGATAAAAACCTCAGAATCACCAAGCAGCGCAGGTTGATATTAGATTACATAGACAAAAAAAACGAGCCTGTATCTAGCCAAGAAATCTACGATGACCTCAAGAAAGAAATGGCAATTGACCTTTCTACAGTCTATCGTAACCTCAATATCCTTGAGGAAAACGACCTCTTGCTCAAGACATCTGACCTAGATGGAATTTCCTACTACCAGCTAAAAAAAGACGACCACAAGCACTTTATCACCTGCAGTCACTGCCACAAAAAATATATAATCAAATCTTGTCCAGTCCATGATCTAGAAAAGGAAGTAGCCGCAGAAACAGGCTTCATAATAAACGGCCACAACTTTGAATTTTACGGTATATGTCCTGCCTGCCAAAGAAAAATGAACCAAGCCTAGGATAATCTTTACCTTTTTTCCCTAGGCCTTGCATCAATCAGCCAATTAATAAAGGAAAAAGAAATCATTTGAGTAGGATTTAAACCTACAATATTAGGAATTGTTAAAAATTTAAAATACAGTTGTTTGAACTTTTCGAACTACTTAAAAATTTACATTATTTAAGGAAATATCTTCTTATTTAATATTTGAAATCATACCAAATATTTTTGTAGTTCATTTCTTTATTAAAACACAAAAAGAGCTAAAACCACACTTGTGGTTGATAGCTCTTTTTCACTCATACATATTTTTTCTATGTCCAATATCAATTGCAAGGACAATTAGCTCATCATCTCTAATGTCACAAATTACCCTGTAGGCACCAATCCTGTATCGCCAAAGTCGCTTATATTCACCAACTAAGGCCTTGCCAAATCTTCGGGGATTTTCTAAACCATCAAGTTTGGCTTTCATATCCTTAGCGAGCATGAGGCCAAGATGTTTGTCCATTTTCTTAATTTTTTTCCTAACATTTTCTGAAACAACTAGCCTATAAGTCATTTTCTAATTCCAAAATTAAATCATCTATAGAATAGGTTATAGGTTTTTTTTCAAAATCTTTCAAAGCCTTGATCCCTGTATCGTAATCAAACTCATCTTCAATTTGATTTGCAAGAGCTGATTTAAAAAGTTCGGATAATGATTTACCAGTATGTCTAGAATATGTTCTAAACAAGTTATTTTCTTCCTCATTTAGTCTAAGTGATACAACGCTCATAAAAACCTCCAGTTCTTGTTTACATTGTACTACATTTGTAGAAAAATTCAATATTTATGCAAAAATATTTGGCACGTCCTCAGGGAATCGAACCCTGGTCTTGGGCTTCGGACACCCTTGTTTTGCCACTAAACTAAGGACGCTTGATTGTGATGTTGGTGTAGGAGATTGGGTCTAAAAACCTTAGGGGCAAGAAGGTGTTGCCGAGACCTGCTGATACGTAAATCTGACTTTGCTTATACTCATAAAGTCCCATGTCGTAGTCTGGAAAATATCCTTCTCCTGGGGCTATTAGTCCTCCTATGAAGGGTGCTCTCACTTGGCCACCATGGGTGTGGCCTGAAAAAATTATATCCATCCTTGGGTCGTAATTTTCCCTAATTCTTTTTGAAAAATGTGCCAAAATTAGGTTTAGGCTTGCCTCTGGCTTGAAATTACTTAGGTCCACCCCCCAATATGGGACTCCGTATACATAGACTTTGTTGTCCCTTATTTGCAAAAATTCGCCTTCATTGTCTAGTTTACTGATGGCTAAATCTTTTATTAGCTCATAGAAAATGGTAGATTCTTCTGAAGCTTCCTCGTGGTTGCCGGATACAAAATAGGTTTTTATCCCAAGTTTTGATAGTCTTTTGAGGAAGTACATGGTTCTTTCGATTTTGCTTGGAGTCGGATAATCGATCATATCCCCTGTTAGAAAAATCAAATCAGGGTTAAAGGCCTTGATATTATCGAGAACTTCATCCAAATTACTAAGTACATTTGAATGTAGGTCTGATATATGTGTTATTTTTAGGTCGGTTTTGACCTTGGAATTTTTTATGGTGACCTTTTTCTCCACGCCAACAAAGGCCTGGTCGTGAAGATATTTGCCTGTCAAAACCATTGTGGCAAGAACAAGTCCTGCCACAAGTTTTTTATTTTTCATCTAGGTCTCCTAGGTAAAGGTCGCTCGCCATGTCGGAGGCAATCTTAAAGCCAAGTCTTGGCGAAAAGCTCCTTCCGGTCACATCTGGACCGTCAACAGCAGTAGAGCGCTTAAATTGAGATTGGGCAAAGCGTTTAAAATATGATTTAAGCCACTTTTTGATTGTCCCCTCATCGTAGCTATCACCAAAGGCGTAGGTCGCTTCGGTTAGGATTTGCCTTGCGCTCTTGTGGTAGGTCAAGTGGTGGTAGATGAAAAAGTCCAGAAGCTCGTAAGGGCCGATTATATCCTCAGTTTTTTGGGTAATTTCTCCTGCCTTTTCGCTGACAAGTTCTGGTGAAATTGGTGTTGCCAAGATATCTGTCAAAACTTTTTTCAACTTATCATTGCCTGTAAAATGGGCGTAGGACTTAATTAGATACCTTAATTCAGTCTTCATCAAGGTCGCATTTAGGCCGTAAGATGCCATGTGATCACCATTGAAGGTGGCAAAACCCTGCATATTTTCAGATAGGTCACCAGTTCCTATAACAAGGCCCCCACCCATGTTCGATAGGTCAAAGAGGACTTGGGTCCTCATCCTTGCCTGAGCATTTTCGTAGGCAAGATCAGCAGTTTTTCCATCATGGCCTATGTCATGCAAATGGGCTGTGACAGACTTTGAAATATTTATTTCCTTAAGGTCGATACCCAAAGCCTCACACAAAAGGTATGCGTTGGACTTGGTCCTGTCGCTTGTGCCAAAGGCCGGCATGGTGTAGGCACCGATTTTTTCCTTGTCAAAGCCAGCAATTTCATAAGCCTTGTCAATTGCAAGAAGAACTGCAGTTGAATCAATACCTCCAGAAACTCCCAAAAATACCTTTTCAGTTCCCACAGCCTTCATCCTTTGTAAAAGACCTAGGGCTTGAATTTCAAGTGCATCTTCCATATATTCCTTAGAATATTCTGCCTTTGGCAAGTATGGGAATTTCTCCACACGGTAAGGCTCATCGGTAAAGATATTGAAATTTTCAGTCCAATCTTCATTATATATTTCTATATAAAATACTTGGGTGTCTCCATCTAGGATTTGACCATTTTTTGCCAGGTAAGATTCGCCAGTGTAAACCATGTCTGTAGACGATTCGCCTAAGCCTGCTCCTGTGTGGACATAAATCACATCCTTTGATAGAAATTCAATATTTTTGCGGATTTTACCACCAGTGAAAATATTTCTAGCAACTGCTGATGGATTTAGGATGATATCAGCACCCATTTCCTTTAATTTTAATGATTTTGGAATGGTCATTTCCTCGTCTTCACCTATGGTGATTCCGATTTTTAGGCCTGAAATAATATTTACTAAAGGTTCTTCATCCAATCTATAATCAAGGACCTTAAATTCTCCTCTTGGCTCAGATTCGAAAATTGTTTTTTCGTAAGGCTTTAAATTTTCCTTGCTGACAAGACCCATAAGTTCGCCGGATTTTATAAGGGCCATGGCATTATATAGACCAAATTCAGTCCTTATTGGAAGACCTATTGTGAAGGCTAGGTCAAAATTTTCGCTAAAGGCGATTAAATCTTTGAGGCCATCTTCTGCTGATTTTAGCAAATCTTCCTCTAAATAGGCGTCATAAAGACTTGCCCCTGTAAGGCAGAGTTCTGGTAAGGATAGGATATTTACCTTTTCTTCCTCAGATTTTTTGATTAATTCTTTTATTTTCTTAAGATTTTCTGGCACATTTCCCAAAGAAACTGGAAAAGATGCAGATTTTATTTTTATATTTCTTTTCATTTTATCACCTAATCTTATTTTACCCCTTCTAGATAAAAAAAAGAGGACCCTAATGGGTCCTGCTCTCTAAATTTAAAATGGAAATTTTATAGGTTTTTGATTTCTTCAATTAGGATTGGTAGGACTTCGGTAAAGTCGCCAACTATACCATAATCGCAATTTTTGAAAAATTGTGCTCCCTCATCGTTATTAATAACTACAACTTTTCTCGCAGCTTCGATGCCCTTTAAGTGTTGGAGAGCACCAGAAATGCCTATGCCAAAATATAGCTCGCCTGCAAATTTCTTGCCACTAACGCCAATATAGTGGTCATCAGAAACATAGTGCCTAACTTGGGCGGCAGGTCTTGATGCACCGAGTACTGATCCTGTAAGTTTAGCCAATTCTTTGACCATTTCTAGGTTTTGTTTATCACCTAGACCCATACCAACAGCCACAACCCTCTCGCAAGAATCAACAGGTCCTTCAAAGTCAACTGGATCTTTCTTAAGCTTAATCCCATCGGCAAGGAGGGCTGCCACAACTTTCTTAACAGATTCCCTAACATCTCCGACAAAGACTTCCTTCTTCCTTTCTTCAACCTTAACCGGTTCTTTTTTAACGGCATCTTCTGCCTTTGTAATCTTCTTCACTTCTTTTTTATCCAAAATATAGGCTGCAATAATTTCTTTCATAAGGTCACTTGAACCATCATAGATTTGGCAAACCTTGGCATCCCTGTAGAGTGTTTCAAGGTCAGTAGCTTGTGAAGAAATGCCACCACACATATCAAGGGCCTTGGAAGTTAAATCTTCTGCTAGACTTGAAGCAAAAAGTTTGGCCATGGAAGTATTCTTGCCATAAAATTCTGCCTTAGCATCCATTTTTAAAGCCGCATCCCTAACCATCATCTGTGCTGCCTTAAGGTCAGTTGCCATAGAAGCGAGGATTGGACGGTTGACCTTAGCAGCCTTACGAGCTTTGAAACTCTTTAGACCACTTTGCAAATAAGCTTGACTCGCCTCATAACTAGCATCACCAAGACCTAGGGCAAGGGCAGCTGTTGCAAGGTTACTTGCCTCAAAAATTTCTTCCATATAAGATGCACCCTTGTTCAATTCACCAAGTAAATTTTCCTTAGGAACCCTTGCATCCTTTAAAATCAAATCTCCAGTGATAGCTGATCTTGAACCTAAGTTGTCATAGGTTTTTGAAAAAGAAAGTCCTGGGCAATCCTTATCCAAGATGAAAAGTGAAAGACCATTTTCCTTATCTCTTGGATTTGTAAGGGCTGTTATTAGGTAATAATTTGCTAGACGGGCGTTGGTTACTAGGATTTTCTTACCGTTAAGTAGGAAATAGTCGCCCTCATCTGTGGCAGTAGTCTTTATTTCCTCATCTTCCTCATAGTGGCCAAGACCTGCTAGATTTTTCCCATCTAAAAATAGCTTTAAATATTTTTCCTTTTGTTTGTCATTACCAAAGGCATTTATAGGCCAAGTCGCTAGGGATGTGTGGGCTATGACAAGGCTTGCAAGCCCAGAATTAATCCTTGCTAATTCTTCGATGGCTATGGCGTAATTTTCAAAACTTAAACCAGCTCCTCCAAATTTTTCCTCAAAAGGGATGGATAAAAGACCAGCTTCTCCAATTTCTTTTAGAACTTCTTTTGGGAAAGCCTCCTGCATATAGCTAGCGAGGGGTCTAAGCTTTTCTTCAGAAAAATCTCTAACGAATTTTCTAAAATCTTTTGTATCTTTTGCTAATTTGTATGTCATATCTTCTCCTATAATTTATTATGCTTATACATAACTGATACCCCTTATCATTTTCCTAAAACATTTTCATAAACTTTTTTGAATTTAGATAATTATTTAACATCCTCTAAAAAACAGGTATAGTTAAGGTAGAAAAAATTTTTAACAAGGAGAAAATATGCACAATATAATAGAAGTACTAGATAATATATATTGGGTGGGTGTTAATGACCGTAGGATTGACAGGTTTGAGAATATGTTTGAAGTTCCAAACGGTGTTTCTTACAACGCTTACGTTATCAAAGATGAAAAAAATGCCCTAATGGATTCTGTTGAAGGAGCTTTCACAAGACAATATCTCGAAAATGTTAAAGCAGCCCTTAACGGAGATAATCTTGACTACATAGTCGTTTCCCACATGGAACCTGACCACTGCAGAAATATTGATTTCATCTTAAATGAATATCCAAATTGTAAATTTGTCGGAAATGCTAAGACTCACAAATTTTTTGAACAATTCTACGATGACAAATATGCCGATAGATATATAGAAATCAAAGAAGGCGATGAAATCAACCTCGGCAAGAGGAACCTAAAATTTGTCTTTGCTCCAATGGTTCACTGGCCAGAAGTATTTATGACCTACGAAACAACAGAAGGTCTCTTCTTCTCAGCTGACGCTTTTGGCTCTTTTAACGCTATCGCTGGTAATATCGAAGCAAGCAAGGTTATCCACAAGGGTGACTGGCTAGAACAAGCTAGACGTTATTATATCAATATAGTTGGTAAACAAGGTAAGATGGTTCAAAACCTCTTTAAAAAGGTAGCAGACCTTAAAATCAATGCCATCCTCCCACTTCATGGCCCTGTTTACAAGGATCCTGAATCTATTAGCTTTATCCTTGAAAAATACGGACGTTGGGCAGGTTTCAAACCAGAACAAAAGGGTGTAGTTATTGTCTACGCATCAATGTACGGCGACACAGAACAAGCAAGCGACATCCTCGCAAACTACCTAGCCCAAGAAGGCGTTGAAGATATCGCTCTATATGACATATCTGACTGGGATTATTCTTATCCAATCGCTGATTGCCACAGATTTACCCATCAAGTCTTTGCCCCAATCAACTACAACGCAGGCCTCTACTACAAGATGGATGCCTTCCTAAGAGAATTAGTTGGCACAGGCTACCAAAATAGAACAGTTTCCTTCCTAAACAACTGGTCTTGGGGTGGAAAATCTCTAGAAATTTCACAAGAAATCCTAGAGCCTGCTAAATGCAACTACATCGGCGACGTTGTAAAAATCAACTCAGGCGTAAAAGAACCTCAAGTTGAAGAATTAAAAGCCCTTGCAAAAATAATTGCAGAAGATTTAAAAAATACAGAAATCTAATAAAAAATTAAGCTCGAAGCGAAAACTTCGAGCCTTTTTTTGCTTTTAAGGGTCGGTTAATATACTCAACCCTCCTCCATATTTCTCCCATACATAGGGAAGGTTTTTTAAAATAAATTAATTATCAAACTCAATTTCCCCTATATATAAAGAAGGTTTTTTAAAATTTTTTAGTTAAGCAAGCTTTATTTTAAAATTTTACAAAAAAGATATCATTAGGTAAGAATTTTTTCTGCTTACATATAATTTCACAACTTATAAGTCTTAGCCTAAAATCTTTTTAATTAGCCTCAATTTTTGCTCGCTATAAGGTGGGTACCTCAAAAAATTGTCAAAAAATCCGGCTTTTACCATTGATTTCCTATTAGAAAAATTCATAAAACCAAAGTAGCCATGGTAGCCACCCTGGCCAGAATTACCAACACCACCAAACTCCAACCTAGGGTTTGTAACCTGCATCAAACAATCGTTAATCGCCCCGTTGCCATATTCCATTTCCCTGATGATTTTCTCTTCAATTTTCCTATCAGAAGTAAAGGTATAAAAAGCAAGTGGCTTGGGCATTTTCTTGATTTTTCTTAAAATCTCATCTAACTTATCATAGGCAATAATCGGAATAATTGGCCCAAAAATTTCCTCACCCATAACAGGATCATCAAAATCCACCCCATCCATGATTGTTGGGGCGATTTTTAAGATTTCTTTATCAAAGTCACCACCAAAAACAACTTTATCTTCGTCGATAAGGCCCAAGAGCCTGTCAAAATGGTGGGTATTAATAATCCTTGGCAAATCTACATTGCTAAGAGGATTTTCCCCATAAAAGCCCCTTATCTTCACCTTTAATTCTGAAATTAAGTCGTCTTTTATAGCCTTATCCACGAGGAGAAAATCTGGAGCGATGCAAGTTTGACCAGCATTTACTGTCTTTGCCCAGGCAATTTTTTTCGCTGCCATTTTTATGTCGGCGGTTTTTTCAACTAGGCAAGGACTCTTGCCCCCAAGTTCAAAAGTGACCTTGCTAAGGTGAGTGGCTTGGGCTGCCATAATTTTTTTGGCAACACCTGGCCCACCGGTGTAAAAAACGTGGTCGTAAGACTGGCTTATAAGCTCATCGTAATCAAGTTTTGCATTATCGAGATGGATAAGATACTCCTCCCTAAAATTATCCCCTATAATATTTGCGATTACCTTACTTGTCGCAGTTGACTTAGAAGAGGTTTTCAAAATTATGGTGTTGCCAGCAGCAATGGCTCCAACAACCGGCCCTAAACTTAGATTAAAGGGATAATTCCAAGGGGAAATTATTAAAGTAACTCCAAGGGGTTCGTAAACATAAAAACTCTTCGCCGGAAAAGTTGTTAAAGATTTTCCCACCTTCACTTTTTTCATCCAGCTTTTAAGGTTTTTTATTACATAATCAATCTCTTCGATAACAAAAGAATATTCTGTAATATAGGATTCAAAATTTGACTTGCCAAGATCGACTTCAAGAGCAGTAAGAATTTCCTCCTCGTGATTAACAATAGCCTTCCTCAGCTTTTTAAGCATCTTAAGCCTAAAATCATAAGATTTTGTATTATTCTCAAGAAAAAATTCCCTTTGATTTTTTATAACATTTTCAAGATTCATATTAATCCTTTCAATTTCACAGCTAGTATTTAACTAAATATGTTCTATTCATTTTAATCCTTCAAAACGTCTTTTTCCATCCTTATACAAAGGCCTATCATTCCTAAAACCAAGGGAAATAAGATAATAAACAAGCCAATTAAGGGATCAAAGAGCTTAAAGACTTCCCCTAAGATCATTGTGAAAAATGTAAGGCATGTACCGAAGATTCCGAATTTTACACTAGACCTATACCAATAGGCATTTCCATTTACCCAATTTGCTTGGCTTTTAACGAGCCTAGGAAGAAGGTAGTGGGATACGCCCCCATACTTATATGAAGATAAGCTTTCTCTTCCGCTTTTAAATTCCTCCCTGACTTCCTCTGGTGGATAGGGTTTGGGATTTTTTAAAAGATGGTAATTTACGATAATAATTAAAATATGTACTCCTAAAAATATTAGATATATCTTATTGTCCATAAAAAACTCCTACAATTCTGCTTTTTAAATTTTATATAATTTTAAAATCTCGCCATTTTAATAAATTTGGCGTATATAAATCAAGATTGGCAAGATTATAAAATATCACCAACCATCTTATAGATTAATTTTTTCCATTGCAAGGTCTTAAAAACCCACCATCATTATATAAATTATTACAAAAGCCAATCCTTACACTGAGCTTTAAAATATTCAATAACAAGCTTTTTTGCCTTAGTCTCTTTCATCTGTAATTATATGTTCTATGCCCTTATGGTCACTCTTGAGATATTCTTTCATAAAAGTCGGATAGGCCTTGTACTTTTCAAGTTCGTCGATTGGTATCCAGTGCATAGACTCTTTTAGGCCGCCCTTAGTAAGGCTATGGCTATTAAGATTTTTGTTGCCCTTAGGCTTCATCATGTAATAAAAGGAAATCTCATGGCAAAGACTTCCCTCTAGGTCAGAAGTCCCTACAAAGAAATTTTCGTGGATTATAGCCAAATAATCTACATCATATTGGACTCCAGTTTCTTCGAAGGCTTCCCTTTTTACAGCTTCTTCAGAACTTTCTCCCAAATGGACTCCACCACCTATGGAATAGTAATAATCATCGGATTCGTTTCTCGCAAACAAAACGCAATCATCTTCAACTATAATTGCAGCCGCTCGGTATCTAAACCACTTATCACCTTTACTAAATCCACAATCTTGATCCATCTCTTCCCCCTTAAAATAAATTTTCCACAAAACAAAAATGACCCCTCTGGGTCAAGATTGTATTTTTTCATATTTTTTATTTCTTATATAAATATAAAACAAATTATTTAATGGTTCGTAAAACAATTTACAAAATGATTTTATTTTCAAAAATTTTTACAAACCCTATTTAACAATTATTTTTAGTTTCAGGATAGCTTTGCAATCATTTTTAAAACTTATCCACAAAGACTAGAAATATTTTCCGTAAATTGAGCTCACCAATCCGTTTTTACCAAAATCTTTTTTTAGACTAAGCCCGGTTATCGGTTGAACTTTCTGCTTATTTTTGTTAAAAAAATAAGGACAAGGCTATAGTACAGCTATAGCATCGGCTGAACTTTCTGCTCATTTTCTTCCAGAAAATGAGGACAAGTTCGTGCCTCCACATAAGTATTTCCATAATTTTCCTTACGGAAAATTAGGACAAGGCTATAGCTTCGATTTCTATTACTGCGCCTTTTGGAATATTTGCTACTTCTAGGGCAGATCTGGCTGGTTTGTGGTCGCCGAAAAATTCTTCGTAGACTTCGTTAAAGGCAGCAAAGTCGTTTACGTCATCTAGGAAGACATTGCATTTTACAATTTTATCAATAGATGAACCACCTGCTTCTACTATGGCCTTGATATTTTCGAGGGCTCTTTTGGTTGCCTTTCTAATATCCATTTCTAGTTCGCCAGTTTCTGGGTCAAGTGGAAGTTGGCCTGATGTAAAGATTAAATTATCAGTAACAATACCTTGAGCATAGGCACCTACAGCCGCAGGCGCTTTTTTTGTTTGAATTTCTTTCATTTTTTATACTCCTCAAAATTTAAAATACTATAATATAATACTTATAAATTATGATATCTTCAAAAATTCTTCCAAAGTCAAATTGTTGTCATAAATTTCCTTGGCATTTTCTACACCAACAAATCTATAGTGCCAAGCTTGGGCCTTATGGTGAGTCTTATTTTCCTTACCCTTTGGATATCTCTCAATGAAGCCATATTTATAGGCATTTTCAGCTAGCCACTTATACTCAGCAGTCGCTTCAAATTTGTTATTGTATTTTGTACCCTCTGTGAAAAAGTCAAAGGCTGTACCAGTTTGGTGCTCACTTGTTCCAGCTACTTCTGCGTCAACTTCACCAGCATCGTGCATCTTACCTTCAAGTTCATAGCCCCTATAGTCAGATGCAATTCTCAAATCAAGTCCTACTCTTGCCATATCTTGGCGCATAGTTTCAAAGGCACGCCTAGCTGTCTTATCCACACCTGGATCAAAATTTGCTGGAAGTGGATATGCTTCGCTTACATAAACTAAACCGTTTACGACCTTGATATCTTCACCTGCTTCAGGCTTTGAAAGCCCATACTTGTTCACATAGTAATAAGAATCATCAATCTTAACCTTAGCAAAACCATTTTCACAGCCATAGAAGCCAAGGTATTGACCTTCTTTTACAAATTTATCAGTTTTTGAGTAATCATTTGGAAACTGATAAGCATATTGGGTCTGGAGGCACTTAACATATTGAATCAATTCATCCTGGTAAGCGCTATCCTCAATCTTAAGCTCATCTTTTATTTTTATATTATTAAAACCAATTTCAGTAGCTACATGAACATCAGATGTGCTTGTCTTTTCTTGTCTATCTTCATTTGACATTAATTCGCCAGATGCAATCCTGTATTCACTTGGTCTTCTGATTTGGTAATTATCCTCTTTTTGTAAGGCAAACTTAGCAGTTGTAAGAGTCAAAACTACTCCTATACCCAGTAATACTGCCTTTCTTGTTTTTTTTCTTGCTTCTCTTCTCTTACGTCTCTTAAGCTCTCTGATACCTTTGTTTGACATATTTATTCCTCTATTTATTTCAATATTTTAGTTAAGTCTAAGGGACCGCAATATCTTGCATAAATATTAAATATATTTCAATTTCCTACTATAGCTCGATATTACATTTCGTTATCATTATTATAGCACGAATTTAATAAAAATAATAGGGCTAAATGCGTATTTTTTGAAGAAAAAATCAAAAAATCCGACTTTTTTGTCGGATTTTCATGAATTTTAGATTTATTTTGACTAAATCTTAAAAAGATTTTTGAAAAAGTCTATAAAACTTGCTTTTCTAGGGTCTTTTTTATTGGACTGGGTCCTTATGGTTTTATGATTATTTTTTATTTCATTTTCCTCTATGGATAACTTTGCCATCTCATGTTTTTCGATAGCATTTTTCATTAATACTTCTTGAGCATTAAAATTCTTTTTATTTTCGACAGGGAGATATTCTCCATTAGGATAAAGTTTTCTGATTTTAACATCGTCTGCAAACATTATATCCATAAAGTTTAGTATATATTTTTTCACCTCAGAATCTTCTATTGGCACAGCCACTTCTACCCTATTTCTAATGTTTCTTGTCATGAAATCTGCCGAAGAAATATAAACTTTTGGGTTATCTCTACCAAATTGGTAGACCCTATGGTGTTCGAGAAACCTGCCGACAATTTGGTAAATTTCAATATTTTCTGTCTCTCCTTCAACACCTGGCAATATACAAGTAATTCCCCTTACCATCATTTTTATTTCAACGCCAGCCTTAGAAGCAGCAACTAAAAGGTCTATTAAGCCCCTATCAGAGATGGAATTCATCTTCAATCTAATATAAGCATCTTCCCCTCTTTTAGCCTTCTTAATTTCTTTTTTGATCAATTTTTCAAGACCTTCAGGCATTGACTTTGGCGAAACCATCAGCTTTTCATATTCGCCATCAAGGTTGCCTATCATGATGTTGTCAAACAAATCTTTGGCATCTTGACCAATGACCATATCGCCAGTCATGAAGGAAAAGTCTGTGTAGAGTTTGGCTGTTTTTTCGTTGTAGTTACCTGTTGCGATTTGAGTAATGTATGAAACTTCATCATCAATGAACCTGGTAATCAAACAAACCTTGGAATGGCATTTATAATGATCAAAGCCATAAATAATATTGCAGCCTGCATCTTCAAGCCTTGACGACCACAAAATATTATTATCTTCGTCAAATCTCGCCCTAAGCTCCATCAAAACTACAACTTCTTTGCCATTTTCACTAGCCTTAATCAAGCTTTTTGCTATTTCTGAATCCTTAGCTATCCTATAAAGGGTAATCTTTATAGATGCCACATTTGGGTCTGTGGCTGCCTCATCAAGAAGCCTAATCAAGGGGTCCATGGATTCATAAGGGTAGGATAAAATTATATCCTTCTCTAGAACTTGGTCAATCATTGACCTGTTTGAATCAACCATGGCAGAAGGTTGTGGGCTGAAATTTTCATAGGAAAGGTCGCTTTTCACCTTGCTTGGTAGCTTAGAAATAAAGTCAAAAATAAAACCCAGCTGCAAGGGAGTTTTTGTGACAAAAATTGACTTATCGTTTAATTCGAAATTCTTGCATAAAAATTCCTTATCCTCAATGTCAAGCGGACTATCAACCTCAAGTCTAACTGGCTTTAACCTCTTCCTTTTTTTAAGCTTGCCCTTCATATAGGTCCTAAAGTCTTCCTCAACATCATAATCGTCATCGTCATAAGAAATGTCAGCATTCCTAGTAAGGCTCATAACGAAGGCATTTTGGACCTTATAACCCTCAAAAAGTTCTGCCCCAAATTCCTTGATTATATCTTCAAGGAGGACGTAGGTCCTATCGGCTACCATAACCCACCTATTTAGCCTTTCTGGTAGGTAAATTATGCCAATTATTTCCTTTTGTTTTGACGATTTTGATTTTTTCTTAACCAAGTCAAAGACCACAGACATGCTTAGATTTGCAAGTCTTGGCAAGGGGTGAACCCTGTCGATTATTTGAAAAGATAAAATCGGTTCGATTTTTGTGTCAAAGTATGCCTGGCAAAAGTCTTTTGATTTCTTATCTAGGTCTGAGAATTTTTGTATATTTATACCAACATCTGCCAAGTCATTTACAAGGTCAAAATATATTTGATCCTTTTTTTCATACATTGGACCAAGCTTAGTTAAACAAGCGTCGATTTGTTCACTAGCGCTCATGCCAGACTTCTTGTCAATTGGTTGCTTTTTAAGCTTGGATAAGTCAGTTAAAGACCCAATCCTCACCATAAAAAACTCCTCTAAGTTGGTATCATAAATAGATAAAAACTTGAGCCTTTCAAGGACTGGAACCGTATTATCCATAGCCTCTTCAATAACTCTCTTGTTAAATTCTAGCCAAGATAATTCTCTATTTTGCGTATAATTTTTCATGCCTATTTCCTTCCTAAAAGCTTGCTATAGACATATCCTTCCCTAACTCCAGTTTGACTAACATTTATTGTTTCAACTGAGAAAAATTTGCATATCTTATCCATAATCACCATACCAGGCAAAAGAGTGTGGATTCTATCTGGCTTGATATCAAGGATTAGGTGCATTTTTTTCTTATCGCTCTTTTTAATAATGTCCTTAACCATTTTGTTAAAATCTGCTGCGTTCATTGTCCTTACGTCATCCCCAAGGTCATAGTATTCCCTATAAACCATGAGGGCTGCACGGGCAGAACCTCCAACAGCTGATAAAACCTTAAATTCTTCCCTATACATGGATGCATCGTCAAAAAGTTGGACTACACGTTTTTCGATTTCCTTCCTGCTTAATTTATCCACAAAAAGTCCATCTACATAGTCATTAAAAGCTGAAAGTGAGCCAATTGATAGGGAAGTTGACTTGATAACCTTGCCCTGGTCGATAAGGACAACCTCTGTCGAACCACCGCCTATATCGCAAAGAACTCCCTCTTTCACATCGGTAGATACAGCAGCACCCACAAAGGCAAGCTGGGCCTCTTCCTCACCGGATAAAATTTCTATTTCAAGACCAAGGTCCTCTTTAATTAGCGATAATATCTCCGACCTATTAGCCACATCCCTGACAGTCGCAGTCGCAAAGGGGTGAACTTCGTCAATATCATCAAAGTTATCGACAACTGCCTTAAACTTTGCCAAAGTTGAATGAAGCCTCTTAATCCCCTTTTCTGAAAGCCTGCCACCCTTCACATAAGATTTTAGAGAAACCTGGTCTTTTTCAGAAAATAAATTCACAGCCTCCCCATTTTTTTCCTTGTAAACAGACAGTCTAACTGTGTTTGAACCGATATCCATAATTGCGTAAATCATCTTATAAACCTCCTATAAAGGTCAACTTGTAGTCAACTTCCATTATCTTTTTGATTAAAGCAGAAGTTTCTTGACTTTCTTTGGTCATAAATATATTTACCCCATTTGCCCCATCATCCGTCTTGATATTATCAGCTAGAAAAACTGCTGGATCAATAATATTAGCCTTGTAATCAAGCCTTTTACTGATCTCTCCCTTTATAATAGGATAGTGGGTACAGGCTAGGATAATATTGGCAAGTTTCTTTTCATTAGCGATGGATAAATATTCATCTAATGCGCCATTAAGTGTCGTACCTTCCAAAACACCACCCTCAATCAAATTCACCAAGTCAATCGCCTTTGACTCATAAACTTTACAAGGCTTCTTAGCCTCAAGAGTAGTCTTATAAAAATGACTCTCCATGGTAGCCTTGGTGCCAAGGGCTAGATAATCGCCATCATATTCCATAGCTGCCTCTATCGCCATGTCGGCAATAGTAATAAATTTCTTTTTAAATTTCTCCCTCAAATAATCCTTGCAAGTCACAGAAATTGTATTGCAAGCAATTATGTAATAATCAATGTCGTAGCCTTCCAAGAAATTTACAATGTCAGTTGCAAAGCTTGTAATTTCAGCCTTAGACCTATTTCCATAGGGAACTCTTAGATTGTCTCCAAGATAAAAATAATTTGCCTTATTTTTCTTGGCAAGCTCATTTAAAACGGCAACCCCACCCAGACCCGAATCAAAAATTCCAATATTAGTCATAGATAAGGTCCACCTTTCTCGCAAACTTATAGGAATCCTTTATGTTTTCATAGGCCATATTAAGGCTATCCTCATCCCTAAAAATCCCAAAAACACTTGCACCAGACCCAGATACAAGGGCCTTAATAGCGCCATTTTTAATCAAATTTTCCTTTACAGGAACCAATTGTGGGAAATCTTTTAGAACCACATCTTCCATCACATTTTCAAAATCACTTACAACTGACCAGTCGCCAGCCTTAAGTCCCTCAGCAATTTTCCCAGTCTTAATGTGACCAAAAAGCTTAGTTTTTTTGTAAACGTGAGCAGATGAAATATTTGTCCCATCATTTACCAACAAAACTTTAAGCGGAGTCTTAATCCTAAAAGGCTCGAGAATTTCACCAATCCCTGTCGCACGAGCTGGACTTTTCATGAAGAAAAATGGAATATCTGCACCCAATTTCGCCCCAAGATCCATCAGCTGCTTGGTTGTAAGAGATAGGCCCCACATTTCGTTAAGAGCCTTCATAGTCTCCGCGCAATTAGTTGAACCTCCTGCCAGACCTGCAGCAACAGGAATATTTTTTGTAAGTCTTACCCTAATTCCTGATGCCTTATCACCTGCAAGACTTTTCATAAGGTCGTATGCCTTAAAAATCAAGTTATCTTTGACATCTCCAAGGTCAACATTAGACTCATAAGAAAATTTTCCGTCAGTAGTTTTTTCTATTTCTAATTTATCATAAAGACTAATCCTAGCCATCAAAGTGTCGATATTATGGTAACCATCGGGTCTTTTTGAGATAATATCAAGGCTTAGGTTAATCTTTGCAAAACATTTTTTAATCATATATACCTCAAAATTATTATATCATATCCCAGCTCAAAACCTAATTTTTTTACTATTTATAAGAAAAATTTTGAACAAATTCCAAAAACCTATTGACATATTATAGAAAATATAGTATTATTTATTAGTAATCCTATGCGGGATTGGCGGAATTGGCAGACGCGCAAGACTAAGGATCTTGTGACCGATTTTAGGTCGTGGAAGTTCAAATCTTCTATCCCGCACCAGTAAATGTTTATTCAGTATAAAAATTAAAACTAAGTAAAATACACAAGTCAGAATAATAAATATTCTGTCTTTTTTGTTTAAAAATAATTTTCAAACAAAAAAATATGCTAATGTAGCATTTTTGTTGTAAAAATTAAAGCTTAACAATATCATATATCCTGTATCTCATCATCCCTATCCTTTAGATCAGTCTTAAATTTGTTTTTTTCATCGTTTACTTCCTTAAATCTCTCATAAGGCACATAAGACTTTAATTCCTCCATGGACTTTTCTTCAAGCTTAGAAGCCAATCCTCATCCACACCTAATTTATCAAAGGCCTTTTTCTGAATATAGAAGTGAAAGTAAGCCATGTGTCTTTATAAACTTGCACGATTTCCTGTTCACTTTTTGAATAGGAAATGATTCATCACCAGATTTCTTCATCATCGAAATTATCTTTAAAGGCTTTTAGATACCTTTCAATATAAGCTTTATGTTCCATTTGCCTCTCTTCATCCCACTCTCCTCTTTCTTTTAATCTTTTTAAAATTAATATGTTCCTTTTTATATGGAAGTAAAGGGAAATTGCTCCATATTCCCTGCCGTCGATGATAATATTTTTTTTACCTTTTTTATAAATTACATCTACCATATTTTTCCTTTCTAGATCTTATCCAACATAGCTTGGAGCTGATCTGACACCCTTGGGCCCCTATATGATTTTCCCCCATCAATTTTTCTCGTGTAGTCTGTATTATCCTTTATATTGTTTATATTTATATTATTATCTTTAAAGTCTCCTTGAATACCCTGCTTAAAGTCTGCTTGGTGTGGGTCACTAAGGCTAGTTTTATAGGCCATAAAGTCTGGTTTTATATAGAGCTTGCGTCTTTCAATCATTTTCGTATTATCTTTGTAATCATAAACTCGTCTTAGGTAGCCATATTTGACTAGGCTTGAAATCCAAGTTGATATGGATACGGTTGATACTCCATAGGTTTTTGCAAAGTAGGCGTTTGTGGCAAAACAATAGCCCTTCTTGTTAGCAAGACTTAGGATATCAGAAAACAAAATTCTCTCAAAGGGCAGAAGTCTCTTATCTAGCCTGACTTCTGCCGGCAATATTGTGTAATATGTCGCTGTCATAAATTCTCCTTTAGCATTAAAGTCTACTTATACATATGATTTTTCATAAAAATATCCCGATTTATGCACAAAAAAATGCAAGATTTAACTTGCACTTTGTTTTCTATAATTTTTCTTCATTTAATATGTAATATTTTTTTAATAAATTAAATTTTTGCATTTATTTCATTTATTATACCATTTTTTAGGGGCAAAAAAAGACCCCATCAAGGATGAGGTCGATTTTATTAGATAAATAGGCCAGCGCAGATTACTGATACTACTGTCATTAGTTTGATTAGGATGTTTAGTGATGGACCTGATGTATCTTTGAATGGGTCTCCTACTGTGTCTCCTACTACTGCTGCCTTGTGGGCATCTGAGCCTTTTCCATTTTCACCGTCTAGGGTTTCAATGTATTTCTTTGCGTTATCCCAAGCTCCACCTGCGTTTGACATGAAGATTGCCATTAGTACGCCTGTTACTAGGGCTCCTGCAAGAAGTCCACCTAGGGATTGTGGGCCAAATACTAGGCCAACAAAGATTGGTACTATAATTGCTAGTACGCCTGGTAGGATCATTTCTTTTAGGGAAGCTGATGTTGAGATTTCAATACATCTTTGATAATCTGGATCGCTTGTTCCTTCTAGTAGACCTGGGTCGTTTCTGAATTGTCTTCTTACTTCTTCAATCATTTGTGTAGCTGCTTTGCCTACTGAGTTCATTGTGAGGGCTGTGAATAGGAATGGTAGCATACCTCCTACGAACATTCCTGCTACTACATGGCTATCTAGAATTGAAATTGATTCTAGGTTTAATGTTTCTGAGTAGGTTACGAATAGGGATAGGGCTGTTAGGGCTGCTGAGCCGATTGCGAAGCCTTTACCTATAGCTGCTGTTGTGTTTCCGATTGAGTCTAGTTCATCTGTGATGTCTCTTACTTCACTTGGTAGGGCTGCCATTTCTGCGATTCCACCTGCGTTGTCTGTAATTGGACCGTAAGCATCTACTGATACTGTTGTAGCTGTTGTTGAAAGCATTCCTACTGCTGATAGAGCTATACCAAATACTCCGTCTGCCCAGTAAGCTGCTATGATGCCTAGGGAGATTAGGATGATTGGGAATACTGATGATAGCATTCCTGTTGATAGTCCTGCGATGATGTTTGTTGCAACACCTGTTTTTGATTCTTCTGCTATATTTTGTACAAATCTGAATTTATCTGATGTGTAGACTTCTGTTAGTAGGCCGATTGCTATACCAACTATGATTCCTGTGATAATTGCAAGGGCTGCTCTTATGTTGCCAAAGTAGGCGAATGATAAGATTACTGCTGCAATAAGGACGATTGCACCTGAGACATAGATTGTCATCATGAGGGCCTTTTGTGGGTCCCTGTGGTTTTTAGATGTGAATAGGAAGCTTGCTACAAGTGAGGCAAGGATACCTACTGTTACTAAAAGTAGGGTGAAGTTTAGTCCAGCATCTCCATATGATACAAGGCCTAGGGTAATAGCTGAGATGATTGCTCCGGCATAGGATTCAAATAAGTCTGCTCCCATTCCTGCTACGTCACCTACGTTATCTCCTACGTTGTCTGCGATTACTGCTGGGTTTCTTGGGTCATCTTCTGGGATGCCTGCTTCTACTTTACCTACAAGGTCAGCTCCAAGGTCGGCAGCTTTTGTGTAGATACCACCACCAACTCTGGCAAATAGGGCAACTGATGAAGCACCGAGTGAGTATCCCATTACTATGGCTGGGTCTCTAAAGATTAAGTAGCAGATTAATAGTCCTGAAAAACCAAGTCCTGTTACTGCATATCCCATTACTGAACCACCTGCAAAGGCAAGTTTTAGGGCAGAATTTGTTCCACCTTCCATAGCTTCATTTGCACACCTAGAGTTTGCTTCTGTAGCTGTTCTCATTCCGATAAAACCAGTTAGCATTGAGAATGCTGAACCTAGGATATAACAAATCATGATTCTAAAGTCTAGGAATATCGAAATTAGGATTGATACGATTACTACGAAGGCAACGATAAATTTATATTCGCTTGCGATAAAGGTCATTGCTCCGTTTTTGATGTATCCTGATATCTCGTGCATTCTTTTTGAACCTTGAGATACAGGAAGGATTCTCTCTTTGATAGTGTAGGCCATTAACACTAGGGCTAATATGGCTACTATAAGAGAAATAATAACAATTAACATAAGTCCTCCTTTATTATTTAATTATAGTTATAACTATACTTTTATATATAAATTATTCATGTTTTAAAGCAAATAAAAAGGGAGCTATGCTCCCTAGATTGCTTATTGAAATTTTTTGTTAATCTTTTTCTTAGTTTTCTTCGTAAGGCAATAGGGCTACTTGTCTAGCTCTTTTGATTGCTCTAGTTATTTCTCTTTGATGTTTTGCATTAAGACCTGTAACTCTTCTTGGAAGAATCTTACCTCTGTCAGTAACAAATCTTTTAAGAGTTTCAATGTCTTTATAGTCTATTACCTTTGATGGGTCTTTAAAAAAAATCATCATTGGTGCCTGGTGCACTTGGTTGGTTATTTTGATATTGGTTTGTTTGAGAATAGGAATTTTGATATACGTCTTGGTTGTCACCAGGATTTGAGCTATGAGCTTGTCTTTCTGACCTAGCTCCTAAAAACTCAACATTGTCTGCGACAACATCTGTTGTATAAACTGTTTTGCCTGTTTCTCTATCTTGGTAGCTTCCTGTTTGAATCCTACCTTCTACTGCGCATTGACTTCCTTTAAAGAGGTATCTAGAGGCATTTTCTGCCTGCTTACCCCAAACAGTTATCCTTGGAAAATCTGCTGTTGGACGATTAGCTGCTTCCGCTTCTTCTCTTTTTTCTCGACTTAGTCTTTTGTCTATCGCTAATGTGAATGTACATACCGCTTGGTTTGATTGGGTATATCGGAGTTCAGGATCCCTAACTAGGCGTCCTATTAGTATTACCTTATTCATATTAGTCCTCTTTTCTTATAACCATGTATCTAAGAACGAAATCTGAAAGTCTTAATCTTCTTTCAAATTCTTTGATATGATCTGGGTCTGACTTGAAGTCTACGATATAGTAGTAACCTTCTTTAAGATCAGCGATCTCATAAGCAAGTCTTCTCTTTCCCCAGTCATCAACTGATACAACTTCGCCGTTTTCTTCGATATGACCTTTAAATCTATCTAGAAGAGCATTTCTGTCAGCATCAGCTAATTCAGTCTTGAAAATCAATACTGCTTCGTAATTATTCATATTTTTCACCTCCCTGTGGACTATTGACCCCGTTTATACTACGGAGTAGAGATTACCTATTGATAATACTCGAATTATGCCCAAATGTCAAACTCAATTAAGCTTCATGATAATTTTTTTAAAATGGGTATATAAGAAAAGAGAAAAAACTTAAGGAGGTTTTATGAAATTATTAGAAGGTAAAGTCGCTGTTGTGACTGGTTCATCTAGGGGTATTGGTTTTGCTGTTGCAGAAAAATTTCTAGATAATGGCGCTAAAGTAGCCATCCTAGGCTCTAGAGAAGAATCAGCCAACAAGGCTATTGATAAACTTAAAGAAAAATATGACTCTTCCCTATTTAAGGGTTACTGGCCAAGGCTAACTGACGAAGTTAGTGTGAAAGAATTTGTAGGAGAAGTTATAAAAGACTTTGGCAAGGTTGATATCCTTGTAAATTGCGCTGGTATTTCTGATAATATCCCAAGTATAGATGCTGACCTTGCACATTTTGCAAAAGTTATGGATATAAATGTCAACGGCACCTACAATATGATTCACAATTTTCTCCCACATTTTCTTGAAAGAAAGTCTGGATCTATTATTAACTTTTCATCTATGGTGTCTAAAAATGGTCAACCAACAGGTGTTGCCTACCCAACTAGCAAGTTTGCTATAAATGGTCTTACAGTATCTCTAGCCAGAGAACTCGGCCCATCAGGCATCAGAGTTAATGCAGTAGGTCCTGGCGTTACCAACACTGATATGGTCAAAGTTTTGCCTAAAGAGCAAATCGAACCAGTAAAACAAATGATTCCTCTAAAGAGGATTGGCGAACCAGAAGATGTTGCCAAGGCAGTTTTATTCCTAGCAAGCGACCTTGCAAGCTATGTTTCAGGAGAAATTCTCTACTGCGATGGCGCTACCTTTATGTAGGATTTAATTAAATAAAAAACAACCCCAATGGTTCTTTGCCGGAAGTCCAGCAGAAAGTCCATTCCAATAGGGGTTGTTTTTTATTGTTATTTTTATAGGATAAGTAAAGACTTAATTAAGTCCATTTTTGTTAATACCTTAGGCTAGGATTTTTTCTTAACCCTGTCTAAAGGTTACGCCTACTTCGCCTTGTGGGTGCTTCCAATCTTTGACAATTTTGCCATGAGATAAGACCCTGCAAGTACCACATTCCAAGCAACCAAGGTGTGAAAAGCCAAATACCCCATCTACATAGGTATAGCAAGCTGCTGGGCAGGCTAAGATTAATTTATTGATTTCATCTTCATCTTTAAATTCCAAGTCAACATCAATATGTGAATTAAACTCGTCAGTATGATATATATTAAGACCTAACTTGTCTTCTACACTCATTCTTTTCATTATAGTGCCTCCATTACTGTAGAAATAAAGTCTGATAGTTGTGTTGCGCTAATCCTTGTTGCAAGATCATTTACTGTTCCCATTATGAAGCCCTTGCTGTCTCCACCATTTACGGTAAAGGCCCTGCCAGCTACGTCATTTATAATTTCTGGTAGGTCACTGAAGATTTCCCTTCTGCTTAAGATTGTTGGGAAGGCTTTGAAGGTCATAAGGTCTTTCATGATAAAGCTATCATTAACTAAATCTTGATAAACTGCTAGGCTTTCCTTGCTGAAGTCTTCTTTTTCTTTGGCTCTTAGGATGGCAAGGGCAGCTAGCCTACCACTTTCGATTGCAAAATCCATACCCCTTACAGTGTAGCCTAAGTTTATACAAAATCCTGCAGCGTCTCCTACTACGAGGAAGCCATCTCCATAAATTTGTGGAACCATATGGATACCTTCTTCTGGTACTAGGTGGGCAGAATATTCTATGGTCTTGCCACCCTTGATAAATGGTGCTACGCTGTCATGTTCCTTAAATCTTTCTAGCAAGTCAGTCAATTTTGTGTTTGAGTATCCTATATCTGAAAGGGTTGCTACAACACCTATTGATACAGAGTCCTTATTTGTATAAATAAAGCCACCACCAAAACCACCCATAGTTGGGTCGCCACAAGATAGCCAGCTCATTCCCTCGTCACTTTCAAGGTTGAATCTCTCGTTTATAATCTCTTCTGATAATTCAATTACTTCCTTGGCGCCAACAGCTACTTGGTTTGGTTCTAGTTCTTTTTTAATACCTATTTGTTGAGAAAGAAGGGAATTTACACCATCGGCGATAATAACTGCATCTGCGTACATTTCTTCGCCTGTAGCGTCAATACCGACTACCTTGCCATCTTCTAATAGGAGTTTTTCCACAAGTACACCTGTAATAATGGCTACTCCAGCCTCTTCAGCCTTTTCTGCCAAATATTGGTCAAACTTGCTATGTAATACCACATATGATGAAGAATCCTTATCCTTACCCAATTCTTTTGATGAATAACCTATGTCAAGTGAGGATTTTTCGCTCATCATAGATATTTTTTCTTTAACAACTTTTCTTTCAATTGGAGCTTCGTCAGCAAAGTTTGGTATGATTTTCTCTAGGCTATGACCATACAACCTACCACCTGTAACATTCTTAGCTCCACAATAATCTCCTCTTTCAACCAATAAAACTTCTAAATCATTTTCTGCTAAAACTATGGATGCTGCAAGACCTGCAACACCACCTCCAACAATTATAACATCAAACTTATCTTCACTCATTGTTTCCCCCGTTATAAATTTTTTGGTTTAAATTTTTTGTCCACTCACTATAACACAAGCACCGAATAGCATTTTTTTAACCCTTATATTTTTTAATCCAAAAGAATCCAACAACTTCACCAATTCTTCGGGACTAATAAAGAGTTTGGTTGATTCATATAACCAAGCATAATCTTTATATCTTTTTATCCCCCCACCTAAAAGTGGCATAAGGTATTTAAAAAACAAGATATAAAATGGTTTTATAAAAATATTTTCTATTGCAAACGAATCCATCACATACACAAAAGCCTTATCTTTTCCAACCCTGACCATCTCTCCCAAAACTTTTTTATAATCATCAGTATTCCTAAGACCAAAAGAAATGGTAATATTATCAAAAGTCTGGTCCTTAAAAGGCAAATTTTTAACATCAGCTTTGATGAAGGATATATTTTTAAAAGATTTTGCCTTAGCCTTAGCTATTTTTAGCATATTTTCCGAGAAATCTACACCCACAACCCTGGCAGGAGATTTTTCTTTCAAACTAAGACCTATATCCCCAGTCCCACAACAAAGGTCTAGGAGATCGGAATCTTCATTTATAGTCTTTAAAACCTCACTTACAAATTTGTTTTTCCGTTTTTTCTGCAAACCTAGGCTAATCCTATCGTTGGCCCTATCGTAATATGGCGATATATTTTGGAATATATCGTAGACCTTTTTGCTCTTATTCATCCTAAGATCCTATAAAACTCAAAGCTAGGCAAAGCAGGTAAGTACCATTAATCAAAACATTGGCCATGCCAATACTCATCATCTGACCAATCCTAGCTTCTGGTAGAAGACTTGCAAAAATTAGGTTTTTAAGAAATTTCCCCTTAATCATAAACAAGATTAGGTTTATGCCGAGAAATAGATAGCCTAACAAATAATAGGTCAGAACCAACTGGCTTACAATCCAAAGTCCCACAGTGATTTTGTATAAAATCCTGATTTTTTCCCTACCCATGACCACAGCTAGGGTATATCTTTTTGCCCTCTTGTCTTTTTCTATATCGCTGGCATTGTTGCTCATCATTATCAAGGCTATACCAAGGATAAAGGGAAGGGAATGGGCTAATATTTCTGGGTTTAACCTGCCAGAAATAGTAGCATTTACTCCAAGAGGTATCAAACCACCCATCACAAGGCCACTTGTTAGTTCTCCAATTGGCAAATATGAAATTGGAAAGGGCCCCTTAGAATAAAATAGAACTGTAAGGGTTGCGATTATGCCGATTACAATACTGGCATAATTTATTCCATCTAAGGCTAACAACCCCAAACCTATGCCAAGACCTAAAAATATCCAGCCTAAGTTGTCAACGCTTTTGGGTCTGATATGGTTATAAAACATTACGTTGTCGTCTTCCTTTAGGTTATCATCTATACTATCAACTCCATTTACAAAATCACTGTAGTCGTTTATTGTATTTACAGATGCCTGAAAGAATACGCAAGCAAATATCAAGGCCAAGGCTCTTATCAAACTTATGGAATAGCCAAATTTCAAGCTAAGGAGGATGCCAAATATTGCAGGAATAACTGAAGCAACAAAAGATTTTGGATTAGCAAAATTGATTATGTTTTTTACTGTCATTCTTTGGTAGGTTTGCATCAGCTATTTTCCACCTTTTCTAGAATTTTTTCCAAGTACATAACATCCTTACCATCTATACTAGCTAAGATAAACCTGTTTTCATCAGCCAAGTCTCTTATTTTTAGTGCAGTCAAAGTGTCAGCCTTGGATTTTATCAAAAGCTTTCTCAAACTTATTAATTCATCTTCTCCAAGTTTTCTTTCCTTATTTTCTAGCAAGATACGGTGGATTTCTTCTCCGTAATCTTCATCTTTTAGACCAAGCAAGACTGGATAGGTATAAATCCCCTCCCTGATGTCGGAGAATTCTTCCTTCCCAGTAATAAGTTTATTAGAAAATAGGTCCAATAGGTCATCCTTTAATTGGAACATCAAGCCCAGATTTTCTCCAAAGGCTACCATCCTTTCAGTATCCATTTGGCCAAAACCTGCATTTCTCGCTCCAAAATAGCAGACAGTCTTAAAAAACGAAGCTGTTTTACCTGAAATATTTTCAAAATATTCCTCTTCACCCATGTCAAGCCTATATTTTATAAGGTTTTGCCCAACTTCACCGTTGCACATATGTTTTATTGTATCGGCTATTACTTTACTCTCGTCATATAAGTTTTCATTTGCCAAATAGCTAAAAACTTTTGCTATCATATAGTCCCCAGCGAATACGGCTACATCCTTGCCGTACTTCGCTTGAGTTGACTTGTGTGATCTTCTTAATGTAGAATCATCTATAATATCATCGTGAATAAGTGATGCAAGGTGGGTTATCTCAACAGCCGCAGCTTGGGAAATAACTTTTTTTGAAATTTCTCCATCGCCCATAAGACTTATACTAATTAATAGCTTAGTCCTAAGCATTTTCCCACTTGAAGTCAAGGCGTCTTTGATTATATCGCAAAGATTTTGACTTGACTTATAGTCAGATAAGATATTTTTTATCTCTTCATGGACCTTAGAAACACAGTCATCTATTAACTTTTCCCTAGTCAATGCCTCACTTACAATCACGTTCATTTTTAGATGAGTCCTCTCTTTTCAGATATGATTTCTGAAGTATGTTTAACCTTTATATCAAGGCCTTCTGCTTCTAGACCACCTCTGATTTGCATCATACAACCAGGACAATCTACAGCCACAACATCTGCTCCAGACTTTTTAATATTTTCGATTTTATTCTTTAAGATTTTTGATGAAATATCTGGATACAATACATTGTAAGATCCTGCGAAACCACAGCAGTTATCGCTATCTTCCATTTCAACAAATTCTACACCTTCAGTTGCTTTTAGAAGGTCTCTTGGTTCTTCAAAGACACCCAAAGTTCTCTTTAAGTGGCAAGAATCATGGTAGGTTACCTTAACATTTTTGCCATCGCCATGGTTTTCGTGGGTATCTTTTTCGTGGAAAAGCTTGCAGAAGTCAACACACTTGCTACCTAATTCCACAGCTCTCTTGTGCATCTCAGTACCTTCCTCAAAGAAATCCTTGTAAGATTGGAGTTGGTGGGTGCATGATGGACAAGCAAGAAGGATATAATCGTATTTTTCAGCATCCATAGCCTTTATATTTATCTCAGCTTCCTTGGTTGCATTTTCTATATCACCCATGTTGCTAGCAGGGCAACCACAGCAAGCTTGACCCATTGGGAATTCAACCTTATAACCAATTGAGTTCATATTCTTAATCAAGGATTTAGCTGTATCTACATAAACAAAGTCTAAGAGACATCCTGCAAATAAGGCAACTGTACCCTTTTGGTTTTCAACTTTTTGGTCAATTTCATCAAAGATATCCCTTAATGGAACCTTGGCAATTGATGGAAGAACCTTGCCACCTGTCATGCCTGCTGCAAAGTCAGGAAGGTGTCTAATCATAGTGCCACCCTTAGTAAATGGCTCTTGGGCAATAGATGCTATCCTTAGAAGTGAATGGAAAAGTTTTCTATCTGTTACTGCATCTAGGGCAAATTTCTTAACTGGGTTTGGGTTCTTCTTTACATTTTCTTCCCTAATACCCATGATCATTTGGGCTATTGGTAGACCACCACCACAAACTTCATTGCACCTTCCACATTGGAGGCAGACGCTTTCGATTTGGTTAGCCCTATTTTCATCAATTAAGAAATGGGTTAGGAGGGTACCAATACCACCTGTATAAACATTTGATCCGTAAACATGGCCACCAACTAAGGCAAAGGCTGGACAAACATCTAGACAAGCTCCACACCTAATGCAGTTAAAGATTTGTCTGTATTCTTCTTCTGCTAAGATTTCTCTTCTGCCTGGGTCATCAAGGATTAGACAGTAAAATCCCTTGTCTTCTTTGGTATCATTTTCCTTATCTGTAACAACTTCGCAAGCGCCAGTGTAGAGAGATAAGTAAGAGGTAATTCTTTGAGCAGTACCATTACGTGGAAGAGCCTTGAATATCCACCTAGCATCAGTAATAGATTTTACAAATTTTTCTATACCAAATATGTAGAGGTGGTCTTTTGGCAAGGTGCCTACCATCCTACCATTACCTTCATTGGTCATTGTGAAAACTGTACCGGTTTCAGCAACAGCAACGTTAGCGCCAGATACACCAAGGTCTGCGTGGGTAAATTTATCCCTCATAACCTTTCTTGCTGTCCTAACTTCTTCAGAAATAACTGGTGCGTGGTCTGTCTTTGTGTAGTCTGAGAATAAGTCTGCTACCTGCTCCTTATTTAAGTGCAAAGCTGGCATTACCATATGTACTGGAGTATTTTCTTCTAGGGAAATAATAAATTCACCCAAGTCAGTTTCTTGGCACTCTACCCCATTATCCTTAAGAATTTTATTAAAATGGATTTCTTCAGAACACATTGATTTTGATTTTACAGCTGTTTTTATGTCTTTTTCTTTGATGAAATTTTTAACCCACTCAGCTGCTTCTTCCTTGCTTTTAACTACAACAACATGGCCGCCTCTGGCTTCACAATTTTTCTTAAATTCAGCTATCATTTCATCAACATGGTCAGCCGCATAAGATTTTACTTTTTTAATAGCTTGTTGAGTTTGTTTGAAATCAACACCCTTGTAAGAATTCAACCTTCTTTGTGGATAGGTTTTACAAAAATTACCAAGGGTCCTGCCTAAAGTCGCGTTATCAAGCGCGTCCTTTATCTCATCTTTTAAACTTATAGTATCAACCATTTTTATCTCCTCAATACTTCAGATTATAGATCTGTCACAATAATAATGCTCATTTGTAAAGGACCATGAACGCCCACAGTACCAACACATTCAATATCTGCTGTCCTTGAAGGACCTGTAATAAATCCCACATATTTTGGGAAAGGTTTTAATTCTGCTAAGACATCAAACATATCATCATATGTTTTTACAATTGTTGACCCCTTGACTATTCCAATGTAATAATCAGGCATAATCGCCATAAGTCTTGTATCTACATTATCACTAGCTTGGATTACTGAGCCAAGCTCTGCTATACCATATTGAACTTCTGTGATCCCACCCTTATCGGTTTCACTATTTAACCTAATATGGTCTGTATGTACTGTGATACCATTAGCTTTTAAGCAATCGCTTAAGCCTATTTCCTTGGCCAAGTCTGTTTCAAGCATACAGGTAGAAGCAATTGCATTGTCCTTATAAATTTTGGCTACTGTTTCAGCCAAATCATTTTTACTAACCTTGTAGCAAGTGCCGTTGACACTTTCAAGGTTTTGGGCGAAAGTATCAAATAATTCCATTTTTCCTTCCATATATTTATGACCTCTCATTTTCATATTCTAATCATAATCCAACACAATTCTTAATTTCTTATCTTCTAGGGAAAATGAACTTATCTTCCTTGAAGATACCGTATCTGGCAACTTAAACCTTCTCTTGAAATTTAGGTAAGATATTTCTAAATCTTCACCTATCTTCTCTACCTTAACCTCATCTCCTTTCGCATAGTCAAGGTTAATAAGTATAACCTTGCTCGCCTTTTCTTCGATTAATTCAAAGGACTTTTTATCTATAAAAATATCTTCAAGATATTGGTCCACAAAATATTCGTCATGAAGCCTATTTAAAGCTTCTAAACCAATGACCTCATAATCTTTTAGGCTTAACTTGATTACTTTTTCTTCCTTGAAAAAGTCATCTATAGACCTTATAATCCTAGCCTCTTCATCTAATAAATTATCATAAGATGAATTTCTCATAGCTTCTGGGTAAATCATATTTACAAAAATACAATCAGTTAAAAATCCGTACAAATTTGTAAGGCTAAAAGAACGAAAAGTTTCATTCGCCACCACCTTGTTAGCCTTAGTAACAAACCTAATTGTAGTTTGCGCTGGATCTTGTAGGATTTTTTCAAGTTCATATAATTTTTTAGATAAGCTTATAAATTCATCAAAAACTATGTCTTTTGGTTTTTTAACTTCTGTCTGCTTTTCAATAAAACTACCGAAAAGTCGATTAAATCTCTTAACTAAAGGCACTAAAGAATCTGCCAAATTCTTGAATTTTTCTCCCGTAGACAAGAGAGAAATAGTCTCACCACTAGGTCCACAATCCACAACAAGGACTTCAAATTCTCCACTCTTATAAATCTCTAAAATTTTCAAAAGGGAAAACACATCGTCCAAACCTGGCAATAACAGCAATTCATCTAATTGAATGTCATCCAAGGCATTTTCTTCTACCAATTGTCTTATGTAAAGATTAAGATTGCCCCAAGCCTTCTTGCTCTCCTTAATTGCATTTATCTCAAGCGCATACAAGTTATGAGCAACCTTGCGAGGTGTATCATCTAATTTTATGTCTAACAAATCACTTAAGCTGTGGGCTAGGTCACTGCTAATAACCAAGGTCTTGTATCTTTTTGAAATATTTATAGCTGTAAGGGCAGAAATGGTTGTTTTGCCAACCCCTCCCTTGCCAGTGTTTATAATAATTCTCATATAGATAGCTCCTCTTGGTCCTTACTTTCTAAGTAAATAAAAAGTTCATCACCCTGGCAAAAATACTTGCTAAGCTCTGAATTTATGCATACATTTGGCAGGCTAATTATCCTTTTTATATCCTTTAGCTTAACATTTATATCAGAACCTTTTTTATAAACTTCGACATCCTCAACAATCGGAATATTAATTTTAAGGATGTACCCATCAGGAATTTTTTCAAAGTAATGACCTTCTTTGAAAGGCCTTATATCTAAAAGATTATCTTTAAAGTCTAAACTATCAGCAAAATCTTCTAGATCAACCAAACTATTTAGGTCCTTATTCATTAGACCTATCTTATAAATTGGCAAATTATAAAAGCAAGCTTCAATCTCCTCAAGCCTTTTATTTTGTATTTGGATGCGTTTTTTAATAAAATCGATATCTTCATCTGCCAACAACCTGTTTGCAAAAAATCCATCCACATTATAATCAAATAAACTTAGGTAGGCAAAATCTCTTTTGCTTTCTTCAATTACCATTTTTTCAGCAAGTCCTACCAACCTTATTGTCGAAATAGTCTTATTCTTCAAGATATCTTCTAATTTTTTCAACCTCTGATAAGTAACTTCCAGCTTATCCAAAGCTTCCTTATCCGGCAAATCAATCTGGTATTTATACTTGGATATAGGCCTTAAGGTCCTAATAATACCCTTCCCAACACCAAAAAATTTTTCCAGATACCAGCTAAGCATCTCAGGGATTTTTAGGTAAGCAAAGGTAGATGCTGATGCTGGGCAATCCACAACTATATTTTCAAAGTCGTAATTTTCGTATATATCAAGGATTTTAAGCAAGGAAAGGATATTCACAACAAAGGGCATATCATAGCTAGAATTGTAGGAGATTTTTGAAAAATCAACCTTCCTAAACTCGTTAGCTAGGCTTGCCTTTATGCTTGGAAAGTCTTCTTCTAAAATCTTTGAGCTATCAAATTCAATTGCAGTTAGACCATCTCTGACCTTTGTTAAGGTATTTCCTATTTTTATAGAAAAAATATCGGATAAACTATGGGCTGAATCTATACTTATCAATATAGTTTCTATATTTTTTTTAGCAGAAATAAGGGCAGTAGAGCTGGCAAGGGTTGACTTGCCAACCCCGCCCTTTCCTGTGTACATAAAAATTTTTTTAGTCATCTAATATTAAACCTTGGGAAATATTAGAATAATAGAATTATAAATAATGGCATCAATACAACAGTGCAAATACCAGCTACTGCTATAGATAGACCACTCATGGCTCCTTCAACTTCACCCATTTCGATAGCCTTTGATGTACCCATAGCGTGGCTAGATGTACCAATTCCAATACCTTGGGCAACAGGGTCTTTTACTCTCATTACCTTCATCACAGTTGGAGCAGCAATCGCACCTACAGTTCCCCTTAGGATAACTGTGATAGCTGTGATAGCTGCAAAAGTTTTGATAGTTACTTCATCAGCACCGAATTTGGCTACATATTCTTCTGTCAATGACTTAGCGATTGGTGTTGTAACTGATTGTGGCATCATTGAAAGGGTCAAATCTCTATCAAAACCAAAAAGCTTTGATAAAAGATAAGCTGAAAGGATAGCCACAAAGGATCCAACTATTACGCCAATTAAAATCGGAATGAGGTTGGCCTTTAATTTTTCAATATTTCTGTAAAGGCTTACTACTAGGGCAACAGTGATTGGGGCAATCATAAAAGAAATATACTTGCCACCCTTGTTGAAGTTTTCATAAGAAATTCCTGTTAATTTTAGGAAGATTATGCAAAAAACAATAGCAAGTAAAAGTGGATTTAGGAAGGCGATTTTGGTTTTTTTGTTTATTACCATCCCAATTCTAAACATTACTATACTTAGGATAATCCCAAAAAAATCATTATCCGCTACATATGTATTTAAAAATTCACTCATATTATTTCCTCACTTTTTGTACTAATTCTACAACCTTTGCTGTAACAGCCATGGTTATTAGGCAAGAAACTGTCATAACTATAAGAATCTTCACAGCATTATCCTTAATCACATCAAATTGAACCATAAGGGCAACACCAAGTGGTGTGAAGGTAAAGGCTAGGATTGATGTTAGAAAATCAGATGTTTCCCCAATATCGTCTACCTTTAGGAACTTGCTGCAAAGAGCAATAAATAAGAAAATCATACCAAAAACTGGTTCTGGAATTGGTAGTCCTGTTAGTTTCTTAGCAATAAAGCCCAACAATAAGAAAAAAAGTATATAACAAAATTCTTTTAAATATTTCATAAATTCTCCTAAAATTTTCAAAAATAATACAGTATCGTCCTTTGTAATTAGCTGGATTTCTTATGTGAACATTCTAACCACCCCTTCTATTACATATTTCTACTTTAAAAATTAGATTCGCAAACAAAATGATAAATATCAAAAAAATAAGATTTAACAAGTAAAATTAAAAATATTATTGGATATGTAGAGATTAATTTATCATTTTTATTTTACATGACAAAACTTATCACCTTTTAGCTTATCATTTTTTTTCATTATATCATAATTTTTTGTTAATGAAAAGGTTTTATAAGAAACTAATAAATGCTCTAAATCAAGCAAAAATTCTTTGGAAAAACGTGTTTTTTTACGTATTTCTAAAGCCTACAGCCTTTATAATTTAACTTAGCTTGTAAGAAATAATTTTAGTATTAGTAGAATTTTTAATAAATTTTAATTGAAAAAAAGGCTAACATATAATTTTTCTCCCCTTTATTATGATTTTATAAGTAATACTTTAATCTATGTCTTAAGGTGTAAGAGCAAATTTTAGCTTGCTTTATTTTACAAGTTCCTCAACCAGCATGGTAGGTAGCTTTTTGTTTTGATCTCTTTCGTTCGCTCAACCCACTTAAATAGCCAACAAAAAAAGACTAGTTGAACTAGTCTTAAGCTTATTTGTTTTTTTCTCTCGAACTGTATATCGCATTTGCAATCGCCATAGACATGGCTTCTGCTGCGAGTGTTCCTACCAAGTTGATATTTGCTTGTACTTTGTTTGTAGCTAATGAAAAAATTGTATCACCATCAAAGAGCGTATGAACGGGATTTATTGACCTAGCATATCCGTCATGAGCCATGCCAGCTATTTTTGTTAGCTCTGTCTTGGTGAAAGTTGCGTTGGTGGCTACAGCGCCGATTGTTGTATTGGCTGGTTTTATATCTGCAAAAGACCCTAGGATTTTATCAATCATATCAACAGTCTTAAGCATTTTCCCATCCACAATTGGCCCTGCAAGCTGGACTGCCCTGTGGTAGTCAAAAATATCTCCAAAGGCATTTACTGCAACTATAGCAGAGACTACCAAGTCTCCTTTTTTTATAGAAGCTTGACCTAGACCTGACTTTACCAAGTGGTCTGGTCCAAGGGCTTTGGCAACTGTGGCTCCTGTGCCAGCGCCAACTATTCCTTGACTCTTATCTTCATATCTAGCATTACCATAGGCTATTTCGGTCATCTTTGCGTCTGGTCTTCGCTTGGAATTTTTGTAAGACAAATCGAATAGGACTGCCTGGCTAATGATTGGCACGACCCCAACTCCCACATTAAAGCCCCTGCCTTCTTTTTCAAGGATTTTCATAAGGTGGCTTGCCGCTTCAAGTCCGTAGGCAGAACCTCCTGATAAAATAATCGAACTTACTTCAGATACTTGGTTTATAGGATTTAATAGGTCAGTCTCACGAGTACCAGGAGCCCCACCTCTTACATCAACACCTGCAGTATTGCCAGGATCTGGGAGAATTATTGTAAGGCCTGTGCCACCTTCTAGGTCTTGGGCATGGCCGACTTTTATATTCCCAACATCTGTAAAATATCCACTATACATTAGATATCCTCATTTCTATAAGTATCCATCATTGAACCAAAAACATCAGATGAAGATGGTGGAGTGTATGAAATGGCATTGGCTCCAGCTTTGATTGTCTGAAGTATGGACGCACCGTCCTTGCCACCTGTGGCAATTATTGGAAATTCATCGCCGATATCTGCCCTAATATGGCTAACGAGGTCGGCTGTATATTTACCACCAGATACATTTAAAATTTCTGCTCCAGCTTCAATCTTCGCCTTGTAATCATCTTTCAAAGACGAAACGGTAGCTATAACAGGTATGTCAACAAATTTTGAAATTTCCCTTATATCTTCGTGAGGTATTGGTCCATTTACCACAACCCCATAGGCACCTGCAAGCTCTGCATAGTAGGCCACAAACCTTGACCTTGGCCCCTGGGTAGTGCCACCACCGACTCCAATAAAACATGGAACTGAAGCTATGGAAATGATAGCCTCGGTGATAGAATTTAGGGGTGTGTAAGGATAGACTGCCATTATTGAGTCAGCATTTGAATTTCTAATTATGGCAAGGTCTGTAGTGAAAAGTAAGGATTTTATCCTCTTATCAAAGATTTTTATACCACTTGCCTTGTAGATTTCCTCTGGCACAGAAATAAATGATTTTCTGAGCTTGGAATGCACTTGGGGCACGTTTTTCTTTTCTGTCATCTAATCCCTCTCAAATAAATCTCTAGTATAAAGCTTATTTTTTACATCTTTAAGGTCATCTTCGACCCTGTTTGCTATTATAAGGTCAACCTTCTTAAAATCATCTAAATTTCGAACGAGTTTCATGCCTTCAAAATCATCTCCATCGAGGTTTGGTTCATAAATTACAAGGTTGGCTCCCTTGGATTTTAGATTATTTATAACATCAAAAATCGCAGACTTCCTAAAATTATCCGAACCTTTTTTCATGACCAACCTGTAAACGCCGATGGTTTGAGGATTTTTAGCAAGGATATCCTCGCTTACAAAGTCTTTTCTAACTTCATTTGAATCGATAATAGACTTAAAAAGGGCTGACGGAATATTTTCGTAATTGGCATAAAGTTGCTTGGAATCTTTTGGAAGACAATAGCCACCATAGCCGAAGGATGGGTTGTTGTAGTGGTCGCCTATCCTTGGATCGGCAGAAACACCCTCTATAATAGATTTGGAATCAAGGCCCTTAGCTATGGCGTAGTTATCAAGTTCGTTAAAAAATGACACCCTCATAGCAAGGTAGGTGTTGGCAAAAAGTTTTACAGCCTCTGCCTCACTTCTTCCCATCAAAATTACATCAGGATTATTTAGGGCCTCATTTTTGTAAAGGTCGGCGATTTTTTCACCAATTTCAGTCTTATCTGACACAATAATCCTTGAAGGGTGGAGGGAATCGTAAAGAGCCCTGCCCTCTCTTAAAAATTCTGGCGAGAAAATTATGTTATCACAGTTAAACTCTTTGTTTTTTCCCTCAGTATATCCGATTGGAATAGTTGATTTGATAAGGATTGGCAAATCTTTTCTAATAGATTTTATCATTTTTATAGCGTCATCTAGGAAAGAAGTATCAAAAAATTTCTCCACTTCGTCGTAGTTGGTTGGAAGAGCGAGGATGGCAAGGTTGGCATCCTTAAAATCCTCCTCTCCGCTTGTTTTAGCGATAAGATTCAATTCTTTATTGGCTAAATAATCTATTAGGTAATCGTCCTTTAGGGGAGATTTTTTATTATTAATTAGATCGACTTTTTTTTGGTCGATTTCAAGGCCTATAACCTCATTTGTTTGAGCGAGTAGGACTGCATTTGAAAGACCAACATAACCCATACCCATTACTATAATTTTCATCATAACTCCTTTATTAAGAAACTTAATATCATTTTACATTTATATAATTTATTTACAATTCGTAACGCCCCACTAAAGCTTGCTAAATCCTACCTCTCCTAGGCTCTAGAAAAGCTTATACGATAATAAAACTTAGCTAAGTTTAGTTTGTGATAGTTAGGATGCCTGAACAGTAAGAATATGGGATGAAGTCTATATTACTAAAGTGGTTTTTTAGCTCGTCATAAACAAAATAAAATTCATCCTCATCCCATTCGTTCTTACATTTTTCCCTTGTAGCTTCTAAATCTCTTCTTGTTTTGAAAGCCACATCACCAATATATATCTTTCCGCCCACATTCAAGAGGGAAAGCAACGTTTTTATGAATGAAACCTTATCCTCATCACTTAAATGATGAAGTGAATATGTCGCAACTATCGCATCATACTTATGGTTTAATAAGGATGAAACCAGCCCCCTTCCAAAGTCACCTGCATATAAATCTGCATTCGGCATCTTTTCTTTGGCAATTTTCATCATTTCCTCAGAAAAATCTTGGCCATAAATAGTTAGGCCCTTGTCATATAAACGACTTGCGAGCGTTGCCGTACCAAAACCTATATCCAAAACATTTTTTGCTTCAGCTCCTAAGACATCCTTATAAATAGCATTTAAAATATCCTTATAAGCTGCAAATGGATATGTATTTTCCTCATCACAAAGACCGACACTTTCGTCATATCCATCTGCCCATAGGTCAAAACCTTTATTATCAAGCATCCTTACCTCCAATAAATAAATTGTATAAGTTTTATTGTTTAAATTATACTCCTTTTAGCAAGTAAATATTAAAAAATAGGACCTAGGGCCCTATTTTTCTATGTTCTCTATATCTTTGTCAATTTTTTCAACAAGGTCTTCTATTAAATTTGGAAAGGCCTTTATAAGTCGTTTTTCACTCACCTTATCAAATTTATTAGCTATATCCATCCTAATTTTATTTCTCTTTGCCTCAAGTTCCTTAACCCTTGGTTTGATTTCTTCTCTCTTCTCCTTGATAGACATGGTCCTGTCGTAGACACGCTTGCCAATATCATCAGAAACTTCTCTAATATCTTCACTTGCAGCTTGGAGTTTTTTAAACTTCTTATTAAGTCCAACCAGGGTCAGAATAGTCTGTGCCATATCCACAGCAAAAATTGCCAATAAAATTATGTTAGCATAAAAAATAAATTTTGGATTTAAAAAGGCAAAAAACCTCACAACCAAGGGGTGGATAGCCTCATACAAAACAAAACAAGCAAGGCCCCAAAGAATTGAAAATTCAAGGCAAATATAGCCGCCGAGGTTAAATCTCATATCAGAATAATCCCACCATTTTTTGTGGAAAATCTTCTCTAATAGAAATCCCCCCACAAGCTCCAAAGCTGTAGCTATAAAAATCGACCCAAAAAATAAGTATAACTTATTGGTCTTTGCTATATCAGTCAAAAAATAAATCACACCCAAGGCCCCAAAACCATAAATCGGACAAAGAGGCCCATTCAAAAACCCCCTATTAATAAAACGCCCAGTCTTAATAGCCTGGTAAGAAACCTCCATAATCCAACCAATAAAGGCATAAACAAAAAAATATCCTATATAAAACCTAATAAAAAACACCTCCTTTATTCTTTCTAACTATTATACCCAGATTGAGAAAGATTTAACAAAAAAGCGCCCTTTCGGACACTTTTATCAATCCTCCCCATGGTCAGTAAGAGGTTCTTCGTCGTTGTCTATGTGGGAGCGGTCTATTAGTTTGTTTAGTCTTTCTTCATCTTTTTTGGTAAATTCTATGTCGTCGTCGAGTTTTTTTCTCATGTAGTGTCTGATTCCCAGTCTTTTCATGGATTCTCGTTTGATGGCTGACCTCTCCTTGAAGTAAGCGAAGACCAAGAGTCCCATCATGAATATTCCAATATAGCCGATTATCGGATAAAAAATTGATACTAATTTCTTAAAGCCTAGGAAAGAAAGAATAAATCCTACTCCTGTGATTGTCACAAGCATGATTTTAAAACGCTTTTCGTCGTCGTTTGAAAACCTCCTTGCTAGGGCATAAAAAAGAGAAATTCCAGTATTAAAAATCATCCCAAAGACAACCACCGCCATTATAAATCCTAAAATCGGGCTGATGTCTTCTATCACATAGAGCATTGGTATGTCAAGATTATATACTTCTTCGACTCTTATTAAGAGGGTCAAGGTTATTAAGACTCCCATGATTCCAACAATAGCGCCTCCCATTAGGCCACCTTTGCCGGCATTTTCTGTGCTTAATTCATCTCCACCTAGTACAAGGCCCATGGAAACTGCTGTCATTAGGCACATTCCAAAATAATTTAGGACTGCAAAGCCTACATTATCAAAGTTTGATGGAAGTTTTACCGCGAAGGCATTTAGGGCTTGCCAGTCTGGCTTGAATTTAATAAAGGTGTAGACAGACCCGATTAGGACAAAACCCACGATAAAGGGTGTAAATGATCCTATTATCTTGCTTACCTTGGAAAAATCCATCATGCCAACGACAATTATTAAAAGGGCACATAAGATCCTGCCGACGTTGACATTTAGACCAAAGGCCTGGTTTAGGTTAGATCCCGCCCCTGCAAGCATAACAAAACCAACTACAAAGCAGGTGAATATCAAGGATATGTCCATAAATTTCGAAATAAATTTGTTAGTGATTTCGTCAAATACATCTGAGTGGTCGGTCGCCAGATAGTGGCTACCGAGAATTAATAAAATCCCACCGATTACCATATGTATGATGCCTACTAGACTTATACCGACAAGTCCATTTATTCCAAGCGAGACAAAGTATTGCAAAAGCTCTTGGCCCGAGGCAAGTCCTGCACCTGTGAGGACGCCAACATAGGCGAGCATTATCTTAAATGTTTGTTTATTCATATTTCCTCCGTCCCACCATGATACCGGAAGAGAAGTTTTTATCAAATTAAACAAAAAAAGACTCCACAAGGAAGTCTTTTCATTCGTGCTATTATCAAATTTATTGACTCAAAAACCGAGCCTAATGTTTGTAAGATTCCCCCCACTTTTCGACAAATTAAACGGTCGTTGCTTATGAGGTCATCTTTTCAAGGGCTCTTATATTGGTTATTAGGATTTCATTCCTACCGATAATCTTAATTAAGCCCATCTTTTCAAAGTTTGATAGCTTTCTCGAAAGGGTTTCTCTCACAACACCGGAATAAGACCCCAGTTCCTCACGGCTTAGGTGGGATGTTATCAAAACTCCGTCTTTTTTGACTATGCCAACATCATCTGCCAAGTCCAAGAGGAGTTTGGCGACTTTCATGTCTGCGTTTATGGTCGAAAGCCTGTCTATAAGCTCTTCAGATCTCCTAATCCTCCTGAAGGATTGGTCTAGGATTTTAATTAGAACTTTGTTATTTTTTTTGAGGATATTATTGAAGTCAATCCTTGATATTATCAGGAGTTTAGCCTTGGTTAAGGCCCTCGCCTCATAGATATATTCCTCTTCGGTAAGGAGGTTGTGGGCGCCAACAAAGTCTCCCTCGCTGTAAATATACAAAATCTGCTCCCTGCCGTCAGAAAGGTAGGTGGATATTTTTATAAATCCCTCGAGTATTATATACATAAAATCAGCCGAATCACCAAAGGAAAATATCATATCTCCCTTCCTGTAGGCTAAAACTTGGGGTCTGTACTTAAAACGTTGTAATTCTTGATCGGATAAAAAGGCCAAAAAACTTTTTTCATCTTTTTTGTAGTCGTTCATAATTTGCTCCTACAAAGATTTTAACATATTGTTAGCATAAATTTCAAAATCTTTTGCCTTACCCTTATCCATGGCCTCCATGTTTTTAATCCTGTATGGCTTGCCTAAATCTGCATATTTGCACACTCCCAACTTGTGGTAGGGAAGGATTTCTATCTTGTCAATGTTCGCCTTTATTGGCCTAATAAAGTCAACAAGCCCATCCATATCCTCTTTGGTATCTGTGACAAAGGGCATCATTACATGCCTAATCCAGACCCTGGTATCAGTTTTTTTGATTGATTCCATAAATTTTATGAGTTTGTCTTGGTAATTTTTTGTTATTTCATAAAAGAAGTAGGGATCATAATGTTTGATATCAAGAAGAATTAGGTCGGCTTCTCTGGCTATATCATCGTAATATTTTTCATCACCCACACCTGAAGTATCCACTGCCACATGGATGGCTTCTTTGTGGAGGGCTCTTATGGTTTCAAGCACAAAAGCCCCACTTGCCAGAGGCTCGCCACCCGAAAGGGTGACTCCACCTCCGTTTTTGAAGTAGGGTTTCATTCTTAGGGCTCTTTTTACAATCTCATCTACCGTCACATCCCTACCATAGTCTAGGGATTGGGTGTCGGGATTGTGGCAAAATACACATCTTAGTGGGCAACCAGAAAGGAAGAACACTGTCCTTATTCCCGGTCCGTCTACCAGGCCCATTGTTTCAATTGAATGTAATTTTGCCATAAGGCCTCCTTATCTTATTGATGGTTGTGGAAGGTTCTTTCTAGAACTTCTCTCTTTTGTTCATCTGTAAGTCTGTTGAAGTGAACAGCATAGCCAGAAACTCTGATAGTGAGGTTTGGATACTTGTCTGGGTTGTGGTAAGCGTCTAGGAGTTTTTCTCTTTGAAGGACGTTTACATTTAGGTGGAAGGCATCTTGGCCAAAATATCCGTCCATGATGTTTACAAGGTTATCTATTCTCACTTCATCTTCCTTGCCTAAAGCGTCAGGTACGATTGAGAAGGTGTTTGAAATACCGTCTTCACATACACATTCATAAGGAAGTTTAGCTACAGAGTTAAGACTTGCAAGAGCACCTGATTCGTCCCTACCGTGCATTGGGTTTGCACCTGGAGCAAATGGTTCGCCTGCCTTTCTGCCGTCTGGTGTTGTACCTGTCTTTTTACCATACATTACATTTGATGTAATTGTAAGGGCAGATAGGGTTAATTTAGCATTTTTATAGGTAGCGTGTTTCTTAAGTTCATTTGAGAAATAGGTTAGGATATCAACAGCGATTTGGTCTACCCTGTCATCATCGTTACCATATTTAGGGAAGTCGCCTTCTGTTTCAAAGTCGATTGCTATGCCATTTTCATCCCTAACTGGTTTTACTTTTGCATATTTGATTGCAGAAAGTGAGTCAGCTGCGATTGAAAGACCAGCCACACCTGTTGCTAGATTTCTCTTAACATAGGTATCATGAAGGGCCATTTGACCTGCTTCATAAGCATATTTATCGTGCATAAAATGGATTACATCGAGGGTCTTCACATATAGGCCTGCTAGTTCAGATAAGACTTTTTTGTAATTTGCAAGAACTTTGTCATAGTCAAGGTATTCTGTTGTAATTGGCTCAACATCATTAAATAACCTAATTATGCTACCATCCTTGTTTTTCTTCTTTTCGTCAACTCCACCATTTATTGCATAAAGGAGTGATTTTGCAAGGTTGGCACGAGCGCCAAAGAATTGCATTTCCTTGCCAACTTCCATAGCAGATACACAACAAGCTATAGCATAGTCATCGCCATACATATTTCTCATTAGGTCATCATTTTCATATTGGATAGAATCTGTCATGATAGAAACCTTAGAACAGAACTTCTTCCAACCTTCAGGAAGTTTTTCAGCCCAAAGGATTGTCATGTTTGGTTCTGGAGCTGATCCTAGGTTTATAAGGGTATTTAGGTATCTGAAGGCTGTCTTTGTTACAAGAGTCCTACCATCTAGACCCATACCACCGATTGATTCTGTAACCCAAGTTGGATCTCCACCGAAAACTTCATCATAGTCTGGAGTTCTTAGGTGGCGAACAAGTCTTAATTTGATAACAAGTTGGTCAATTATTTCTTGAGCGCCAACTTCATCAAGGATGCCCATATCCATATCTCTCTTGATATAAATATCTAGGAAACCTGCATTTCTACCAATTGACATAGCTGCACCGTTGTTTTCCTTAACAGCTGCAAGGTAGCCAAGGTATAAGAATTGGGCTGCTTCTCTCGCATTTGTAGCAGGTTTAGAAATATCTATACCATACTTAGCTGCCATATTTTTAATCTTGCCAAGGGCTCTGATTTGCTCGCTAACTTCTTCCCTTAGTCTGATAGTTGCTTCTAGGTTATTTTCGTCAATTTCAATCTTATCTAGATCTTTTTTCTTTTCTTCAACTAGTCTATCGATACCATAAAGGGCAACTCTTCTATAATCGCCGATTATCCTACCACGACCATAGGCATCTGGCAAACCTGTTAAAAGACCAACGTGTCTGGCTGTTCTCATATCCTTGGTATAGGCATCAAAAACACCCTCGTTGTGAGTCTTTCTAAATTCTTTGAAATATTTTGCTTGAACAGGATCCATCTCTTGGCCATAAGCCTCAAGAGATTGCTCAACCATCCTGTAACCACCGTAAGGGTTAACTATTCTTTTTAGAACTTCATCAGTTTGAAGACCAACTATGACCTCGTTTTCCTTGTCAATATAGCCAGCATCAAAACCGTCTATAGAAGAAAACCTGCTTGTATCTGCATTTCTGTAAGATTCTCTGATTTCTTTATTAATCAAATCTTCTACAACAGCAAATAATTTTGTAGTCTTTTCACTCTTACCAGCTAAAAAATCATCTCCACCTTCATAAGGTGTATAGTTTTCTTGGATAAAATTACGAACATTAATTTCGTCTTTCCAAAGTTCGCCCTTAAATCCATCATATGCTTTTACTTCCATTTTTGCCTCCTAATATATATTTTAAAAAACTGAAGTTTTTTTAACATCTGCCCCTATTCTATCTGGAAAAAGCTTTCTTGTATGTGATTTGAATCACTTCAACATAAAAAGACAAGCACAATTGCTTGCCTATAGTAAATAAATATAAATTTTATACTAAATAATAGTTATATCCACCAAGTTCTATTGTTTTTGTAATTTTAAGCTTAACTACATTTGTAAGAACAACATCTTATAAATTATTTTTTCTTTTAATCACATATAATCCGATTATAATAGTTAGCCAATAAGCAAGCTCTCCTAAGAAAATAAGTAATAAGGTTTCTTTTTGGTGGGGACTATTCATTTGTAAATCTTCAAAAAAAGTTATAGCTGTAAGAAAAATTACCACTATATTAAGTCCAATAGCTCTCTTTATATTAATTCTCATTTTCTAACTCCTACTAATTGCTGATTCCTTTGACAAAGTCTTCCTATTTATTTTGGTATTATAATACTTGAATAGTTTTTGAACCACAAGATTCTTTTCTTATGAAAGATAATATTAAAACAATTTTTATATTATTTTCAAAATTAAAAAGCCATCCTTGTAACATTAGTTACGGATATCTTTCCTAAATTTTTTTATAATAGGATTATAAGATAAAAGTTAAAAAAAAAAAAGAAATGAGGAAAAATATATGTTTTGTTATCAATGTCAAGAAACAGCTGGAAATAAAGGATGCAGTAAGATTGGGGTTTGTGGTAAAAATGAATCTGTAGCCAACCTCCAAGACCTTTTAATTTATACAACCAAGGGTCTAGCAGGACTTGTGGTAAAAAAAGGCAAGGCTTGTGCCAAGGTCTACGATAGGATTTCAAACAATCTTTTCATTACCATTACCAATGCAAATTTCGATGAAAGTGCGATTTTAGATGCAATTAAGAAAACCATGGCCTTTAAGGAAAAAATCATGGGTAAAATTGGCACAGAAGGTCTAACTGATATTGAAAAATACATATCATACGACGATGAGGAATTAATAAGAAAGGCAGTTGAAGTCGGGGTTTTAAATATTATTAATGAGGATGAAAGAAGCCTTGTTGAACTAATTACCTACGGTCTAAAGGGTATGGCAGCCTACAACCACCACGCAAACGTCCTTGGCTACATGGACGAAGAAGTCGACTTCTTTATAGCATCTGCCCTTGCAAAAACAACTCACAATGACAAGGAAATTACAGATTTAATCAACCTTGTAATGGAAACAGGATCTCATGGTGTGAAGGCTATGGCCCTACTAGATAAGGCAAACACCGAAACTTACGGCAATCCAGAAATTACCGAAGTAGATTTTTCTGCAGGAAAAAATCCTGGAATTTTAATTTCAGGCCACGACCTTCACGATATGAAAATGCTCCTTGAACAAACCCAAGGAACTGGAGTTGACGTTTACACCCACTCAGAAATGCTTCCTGCAAATTATTATCCAGCCTTTAAAAAATACGAAAACTTCCATGGCAATTACGGCAATGCTTGGTGGAAGCAAAACGAAGAATTCGAGAAATTTAACGGTCCAATCCTTATGACAACAAACTGCATTGTCCCACCAAAAAAAGATAATACTTACCTAGATAGGATGTTTACCACATCTAACGCAGGTTACCCAGGAGCTTTCCACATAGAAGCTGACGAAAATGGTTTTAAAGATTTTTCACAAATAATTGAAATGGCAAAGAAATGTCAGGCTCCAGAAAATATTGAAGATATAAAGGTTGTAGGTGGTTTTGCCCACAACCAAGTTCTTGCCCTTGCCGATAAGGTTGTGGAAGAAGTAAAGGCTGGCAATATTAGGAAATTTGTTGTAATGGCGGGCTGTGACGGAAGAAATCCTAAGAGATCTTATTACACAGATTTTGCAAAATCTTTGCCAGAAGATACTGTCATTCTAACAGCAGGTTGTGCAAAATACCGTTACAACAAGCTAGGTCTTGGGGATATCAACGGGATTCCAAGAGTCTTAGATGCAGGTCAATGTAACGATTCTTACTCACTGGTTCAAATTGCCCTTGCCCTCAAAGACGTCTTTGGCCTCGATGATGTAAATGATTTGCCAATCGCCTACAACATCGCTTGGTATGAGCAAAAGGCAGTCATAGTCTTACTTGCCCTACTTTCACTCGGAGTTAAAAACATCCACCTAGGACCAACTCTTCCTGCCTTTTTAAGTCCAACAGTCGTAGACTTTTTAGTAGAAAACTTTAACATCGCAGGAAATACCACAGTTGAAGAAGACCTAGAAAAAATGATAGGCTAAAAGATTAACCGGCACAAAATGTCGGTTTTTCTTTGGATGAAAAAGTATAATAGCCTTAAGAAAGTGAGAAAAAATGGATTTACGAGAAATAAAAATTTTTAAAAATTTAACAGACCAAGACCTTGACCTTATAAGGTCAAAGACAGAATTTATAGAAAAAACCTACTCTAAGGGTGAAAATATTTTTAGGATTAATGATAGGTCGACTGACTTATTTTACTTGATGGAAGGCTCCCTAAATGTCTACCAAATTGACAGCAACGGAAAGAGATTTATCTTCCAAAATTTTAATAAACCAACCCTCTTTGGTGAGGTCTACTCTTATCTGGGAGAACCCTTTGACTTTGACTGCGAGTGTGCAGTTGATTCTAAAATTCTTATCATAAAAAATTTTAGAAAAATCTTTGAAGTACCATGCCCAGAAGACTTTTTACGATCCTATATAAATTTCCTATCACAAAAATGCCTGGCCCTCTCAAAGAAAAACCAAATCACCTCTCAAGCAAGCCTTCGCCAAAAAATAGGCAAATACCTCCTAGAAAATGAAAAAGACGGCAAGGTGGCTCTCTCAATGAAAAGGGAAGACCTTGCAGATTATCTCTCAACAACAAGGCCAAGCTTATCAAGAGAACTATCAAAAATGGCTGATGAAGGTCTTATTGAATTGGGGACTTCATCTATAAAAATACTTGATAAAAATATTGACCTTTAAAATATTTTATAATTTAATAGTTTTTACCAAAAAAGACAAGCTTCAATTAGCTTGTCTTTTTAATGTTGTTTATAATTGTAACCAATCTAAGTCCTCTTAAGTTTTTGGACTATTTTACGATTTTTGTTACAACGCCTGATGCTACTGTTCTACCACCTTCACGTACAGCGAATCTTAGTCCTTCTTCTAGGGCGATTGGCTTTTGAA